>ERZ1643246.372-NODE-372-length-59192-cov-29.873345_pt1 | contig 59192 bp, 50 predicted proteins | sample MGYA00579265_ERZ1643246 | MGnify/ENA primary metagenome ERZ1643246 (study PRJEB29033, sample SAMEA4952261) | chicken gut metagenome | biome: Broiler Chicken; feature: Gastrointestinal Tract; material: Caecum | place: Ireland | collected 2018 | study: Broiler... | reverse complement strand
AACAGGAAAATCTGGGATTGTAACCGTAGAAATCCGATGCGGTTTACGGTTGAAATTGGGAATCCTGGAATTGTAACCGTAGAAGTCTGATGCAATTTACGGTTGAAACAGGAGAATCTGAGTTTGTAACCGTAAAAGCCCGGTAGAGTTTACGGATGAAACAGGAAAACCTGAGATTGTAACCGTAAAAGTCTGATGCAGTTTAGGCAGGCAGAAGGGGGCTGCCGCACTAATTATTTAGTGCGACAGCCCCCCTGATTATTCTTCCCATCCTCCGTAAGCCTTAATGGTTTCTTCTATTCTCCTTTTCACTTCTGCAGCTATTTCTGTAGATTTCATATCCTTATACTCCTCATAAGGAATAGGCTCCAGAAAATGCACCTGTACGGTCAGAGGAGCCACAGATCCTGTATCGAAGGATTTGTAGGAATCAATAAGAGCCACCGGAACCACAGGACATTTTGCTTTCATTGCAGCCTTAAAGCTTCCCCCTTTAAATTCCTGGGGATGATTTCCCTTCTTGCTTCTCGTTCCCTCTGCGAAGATCAGATAATTCCGTCCCTTTTTCACTTCTTTTGTTACATTAATGATCACCTGCATAGACTGCTTGATATCTTCCCTGTCAATTACGAACGCCTTCATACAGGCAAAAACCTGTTTTAAAAACGGAATATTTCCTATTTCCTGTTTTGCAACAACTGAAAAAGGTACAGGACATGCCTGTATGATGGCAAGTACATCGTACAGGCCCTGATGATTGGGATAAAAGATAAAACCATTCTGCTGCGGTATATTTTCCGTCCCGTGAGCATCTATTGTAATATTTCCGCCCTTGTTTGCTCTTCCGTCGATCATCTTCAAAAGAGCATACCTTTTTTCTTCTGTATACCGGTCCACATGAGAAGCATACCAGCACAGCTTGCACCAGGCAAACGGTACCAGAGGAAGATTTCTTAATATCATCATGATAATTCTTTTCATTCTTCTGTAGTCACTCCTTCACAGATTTCTCAGCTCAGTTTTGAGGCAATCTTTTCTTCATATCCCGGATTCTTTTTGGTAAATGTTTCATATGCCGTCACATAATCCTTATACGCATCCGTCTTCATAAAATCCGCATACTTTTCGGCCGCCTGCATACTCAGCTCATCCGTAATCTCTGAAGGAGGAAGCACATAATATTTATCGTCTCTCTTCTGAGTCATATAAGTGCTGATGCAGGGATAGGACTGGTCTTTATCCAGAACAAGACTGTACACGATATATACATATGTATAGTTCCCGTCTTCATAAATGATATTACAATCGTCTATTTCCACCTTTTCCGGATTATGCGCCTGGAAATAACTGATTGTCGCTGAAATCTCTTTCTGAAGATTGTCATCTGCCTTTTTCACGCCGTAACAGTTTCTGATTTTTCTCTCGCTGCCTTTCACATAGGACTCTACAAGCGATCTTACCACCTTCTCAGGTGTTTTGTGGCTGACGCCGCATCCTCTGAACGCAAAGATCAAAATAACTGCCAGAGCGATAAGTATGACTGCTCCGGCAATTATCCTGATATCCGGCAGTTTTTTAAGAAAATTCAGGCTGATCCCCGCAGACTTTCGTTTTACTTGTTTCTTTCCTCTGCTTTCGCTGCGTCTGACAGCTTTTTTCTTTTCCATAATTGCCTGTTTACCCCTTTATTCTTCTTCTGGTTTCTTCTCTTCCTCTTTTGTTGTCTCTTTCTCTGCCTGTTCCTGCGTTCCGGCGTCTTCTGCCGGTCTCTCCTCTTCCTTTTCTCTGACCTTTGCAAAGCTTGCGACAGTAACTCCCTCAGGAAGATTGATCAGTTTTACTCCCGAAGTGATTCTTCCAAGAATGGAAATATCAGAACACTGGAGACGGATGATAATGCCTTCTGTATTGATCATCATAATCTCATTTTCTTCATTGACGGCCTTCGCCCCGATTACATTTCCTGTTTTTTCTGTAATCTTATAGCATTTCACACCTTTGCCGCCTCTGTTCTGACATGTAAACTCACTGATGGATGTACGTTTTCCCATACCATGTTCCGATACCACCAGAAGATAATATCCCTGTGAGTTCAGCTGCATAGCCACAACCTCATCTCCGTCCAGAAGATTAATTCCCCTGACTCCCATAGACACTCTTCCGGTACTTCTGACATCTGTTTCTCTGAAACGGATACACTGTCCGTACTTTGTAACAAGAATAATATCTTTTTTATTATTGGTAGCCTTTACTTCGATCAGCTCATCATCGTCTCTGAGAGCAATCGCCGCCAGACCTACTTTCCGCACATTCGCGTATTCCTGAATAGGGGTCTTCTTGACAAGACCGTTTTTCGTGGCCATCATCAGATATTGACCCTCTTCAAATTTATTGATGGGAATTACCGCTGTGATCCGCTCATCCGGCATAAGCTGCAGAAGATTAATGATCGCCGTACCTCTCGCAGTTCTTCCCGCTTCCGGTATCTCGTACGCTTTCAGACGGTAGACTCTTCCTGTGTTCGTGAAGAACATGACATAATGATGGGTAGTCGTCATCATCAGTTCTTCAATATAATCGTCCTCCAGTGTCTGCATACCCTTGATTCCTTTTCCTCCACGGTTCTGGCTGCGGAAATTATCTACTGTCATCCTCTTGATATATCCCAGCTTTGTCATGGTAATAACAGTATTTTCCCTGGGAATCATATCTTCCATAGAGATATCATAAGCGTCAAATCCAATGGCGGTTCTTCTGTCGTCTCCGTATTTATCCGCTATGGCAAGGATTTCTTCCCTGATCACCCGGAGCAGAAGATTTCTGTCCTCAAGTATTGCTTTCAGTTTTCGTATTTTTTCCATCAGCTCCGCATATTCTGCTTCCAGCTTTTCTCTTTCCAAACCGGTCAGTGTACGAAGACGCATATCGACAATCGCCTGAGCCTGAACGTCTGTCAGTTCAAAGCGGTTCATCAATTCCTGTTTGGCGATCTGTACACTTCTTGATCCTCTGATAATATGGATCACTTCGTCAATATTGTCGAGAGCTTTCAGAAGACCTTCCAAAATATGCGCACGTTCCTGCGCCTTGTTCAGATCATATTTTGTTCTTCTGGTAACAACATCCTCCTGATGAGCCAGATAATAATTCAGCATCTCGGAAAGATTCAGTACCTTTGGCTCCAGACTTCCCTTGGTGGAAACAAGGCAGAGCATGATCACACCGAAAGTATCCTGAAGCTGCGTATGCTTATAAAGCTGGTTCAGCACTACATTGGCATTTGCGTCTTTGCGCAGATCGATGCAGATACGCATACCTTCCCTGCTGGAATGATCGTTCAGATCTGTAATGCCGTCGATTTTTTTCTCGCGGACAAGTTCCGCGATCTTTTCAATAAGGCGGGCCTTATTTACAAGATACGGAAGCTCCGTAACGATAATGCGGGATTTTCCATTAGGAAGCGTCTCTATATTCGTCACCGCCCGCACCCTTATCTTTCCTCTTCCGGTACGGTAAGCCTCTTCAATTCCCCTTGTTCCTAAGATTGTAGCTCCTGTGGGGAAATCAGGTCCCTTTACGATTTCCAGAAGCTCTTCGATGGTTGTCTCTCTCTGCTCCTCAATAATATTATCAATGATCTTCACGACTGCCCGGATCACTTCCCTGAGATTATGAGGAGGGATATTGGTAGCCATTCCTACGGCAATACCTGAAGTACCGTTTACTAGCAGATTCGGATAACGGGAAGGAAGCACTACAGGTTCTCTTTCCGTTTCGTCAAAGTTCGGCTGAAAGTCCACTGTGTCTTTGTTGATATCAGCCAGCATTTCCATGGAAATTTTACTTAAGCGGGCCTCTGTGTACCTCATGGCGGCCGCTCCGTCTCCGTCTACAGATCCAAAGTTTCCATGGCCGTCTACCAGAGGATATCTGGTGGACCATTCCTGGGCCATATTTACAAGCGCTCCGTAAATAGAACTGTCTCCGTGGGGATGATATTTACCCATGGTATCTCCAACGATACGGGCGCATTTACGATGAGGCTTATCCGGTCCGTTATTCAGCTCGATCATAGAGTAGAGAACTCTTCGCTGCACAGGCTTCAGACCGTCTCTTACATCCGGAAGAGCCCGGGAAGCAATAACGCTCATGGCGTAATCAATATAAGATTTCTCCATGGTTTTCTGAAGGTCTACCTCATGGACTTTATCAAAAATATTGTCTTCCATTTTTTATTCTCCTAGATATCCAGATTTTCTACAAACCTTGCGTTTTCCTCGATAAATTCTCTTCTCGGCTCCACCTTGTCTCCCATAAGAGTAGTAAAGGTAAGGTCAATTTCCGAGGTTGCAGACTCGTCCATGGTCACTCTCAAAAGAACCCTCTTCTCAGGATCCATAGTCGTTTCCCAAAGCTGGTCGGAATCCATTTCACCCAGTCCTTTGTATCTCTGGATCTTATTGTTATTGTCACGTCCGATTTCTTCCAGAATCCTGTTTAATTCAGCATCATTGTAAGCATACCAGACTTTTTTGTTTTTTTCGATTTTGTAAAGAGGCGGCTGTGCAAGATACACATACCCCTGTTTGATCAGTTCCGGCATAAAGCGGTATAAAAAGGTCAGAAGGAGCGTAGCAATATGAGCTCCGTCCACATCGGCATCCGTCATTATGATGATCTTATGATAACGCAGCTTGCTGATATCAAAATCTTCATGTATTCCTGTGCCGAAGGCCGTGATCATGGCCTTGATTTCTTTATTTCCGTAAATCTTATCAAGACGCGCCTTCTCCACATTGAGAATCTTTCCACGGAGAGGAAGAATTGCCTGGGTCACACGGTTTCTTGCCGTTTTTGCGGAACCTCCCGCGGAATCTCCCTCAACAATGTAAATCTCGCAGTTCTTCGGATCCTTATCTGAACAGTCCGCAAGCTTGCCCGGAAGGGACATTCCATCCAGCGCTGATTTTCTTCTTGTAAGATCTCTTGCCTTGCGCGCCGCCTCTCTTGCCCGCTGCGCAAGAACAGATTTCTCAACTGTAGCTTTGGCTACAGCCGGATTCTGTTCAAGAAAAATTTCAAGCTGTCTGCTGACCACAGAATCCACGGCGCCTCTTGCCTCGCTGTTTCCCAGCTTCTGCTTTGTCTGCCCCTCAAACTGAGGTTCCTCTATTTTAACGCTTATGATAGCAGTCAGTCCCTCGCGGATATCGTCCCCGCTTAAATTCGGCTCGCTGTCCTTCAGAAGTTTGTTTTTTCTGGCGTAATCGTTAAATGTTTTCGTAAGGGCGTTCCTGAATCCCATAATATGTGTTCCGCCCTCCGGAGTATTGATATTATTTACAAATCCATAAGTATTTTCTGTATACGAGTCGTTATGCTGCATGGCCACTTCCACAAAAACGCCGTCTTTTTCGCCTTCACAGTAAATAACGTCCGGATAAAGAGGTTCTTTACTCTTATTCAGATAAGTGACAAATTCCCGGATTCCTCCTTCATAGTGAAAAGATTTTTCCTTATGCGGATCTTCCCTGGCGTCTGTCAGTATGATTTTGAGCCCTTTTGTCAGAAACGCCATTTCACGAAGACGCTGCTTCAGGATATCATAATCAAATACCGTTTCTTCAAAAATCTCTTTATCCGGCAGAAAGTCCACCCTTGTTCCCGTCATTTCAGAGGCACAGTCTCCGATGATCTTCAGAGGATACATTGTATGTCCTCTCTCATATCTCTGTTTATATATCTTTCCTTCGTGGCAGATGGTCACTTCCAGCCATTCAGACAGGGCGTTTACCACTGACGCGCCTACTCCGTGAAGACCTCCGGAAACCTTGTATCCTCCGCCGCCGAATTTTCCTCCCGCGTGGAGAACTGTAAATACAACCTCCACTGCAGGTATTCCTGCTTTGTGATTGATTCCCACCGGAATTCCTCTTCCGTTATCTATAACAGTGATGGAATTGTCCGGATTGATCGTTACCTGTATTTCCGTACAGAATCCAGCTAATGCTTCGTCCACTGAATTATCTACGATTTCATATACAAGATGATGCAGGCCCCGGCCCGATGTACTTCCGATGTACATACCCGGTCTTTTCCGCACAGCTTCCAGTCCTTCCAGAATCTGAATCTGATCCGCTCCGTACTCTGTATTCTCTCCGCCCATGTGCTTCCTCCTGTCATTTCATAATTTCAAATTTTTCCGCATCTGCTGCGGCAGTTCGGGGATATCTGTAAAATATCACTATCATAACTATATTGAGACATCAGCATGGTAAAATCTGTTTTTCCCTCTGATGAATAGACATAATAATACCAATTTATTATAACACAAAAACTTTGTTCCCGCCATTAAATTTCAGTGAGTTTGTAAACAAATACAGTCTTTTTCATAAAAGAAAAAACCTCCTGAACTTCGGAAGCCATTCCCAAATTCAGAAGATTTCTCTATTCAACGCCTTCTTTTATTCCAGAAGCATCTGATAAATTTCTCTCTTTGACACGCCCCTGTCTTTCGCCACCTGCTTCATTGCGTCTTTGCGGGACATTCCCTGTTTTTCATATATTTTCATATGCTCCTCAACAGGAACTGTCTCCCAGGAAGCCGCTTCCGCTTCCTTCAGTTCCTTTCTGCTTTTTCCCTCGATCACAAGCACACATTCTCCCAGAGGCTTCTCATTTTCGTAATAGGAGAGAAGTTCCTCTATCGTTGTACGAAAAGCGGTTTCATGTTTTTTTGTCAGCTCTCTGCAAAGAGTGATCCTCCTGTTTCCAAGGGTTCCTCTTAAATCTTTCAAAGTCTTTACCAGCTTATGGGGAGCCTCATAGATAATGATGGTTCTTGTCTCATCCACAAGCTCCTGAAGCACTTCTTTCCGTTCTTTTTTTTCCATGGGAAGAAACGCCTCAAAAGCAAATCTTCTTGTGGGAAGTCCGGACAAAGTAAGGGCCGTAATGCAGGCGGCAGGTCCCGGAAGAGAAGTGACTTCGATTCCCGCGTCCATGCACATCCTTGCCAGCTCTTCCCCCGGATCTGAGATCCCCGGCGTACCTGCGTCTGTGATCAGAGCAATATTCATTCCTTCCCGCATCTTTTCAATCAGAGTATACGCCTTCTCGATTTTATTGTATTCATGATAGCTGGTCATAGGTGTCTTTATATCAAAATGGTTCAAAAGCTTGATACTGTTTCTGGTATCTTCCGCAGCGATCAGATCCGCTTCCTTCAAAACACGCAGAACCCTGAGCGTGATATCCTCCAGATTTCCTATGGGAGTCGCGCACAAATATAGTTTTCCGCTCATCAGACGTTCCTTTCATATCATATCGTAAACCTTCAGTATTTCCTCCGTATAAACCCCGGGTTCCTTATACACGATCATAGGGGGATCTATGGTGATTCTGGGATTTCCGCCTTTACACGCCTCTATCAGCACCATATTCGGCTCCCGGTCCACAAAAGGATATACAAGCTGCATATGCTTAGGTTCCAGCTTATATTTTGTCAGAACCTGAAATATTTCCGCCAGGCGGAACGGACGGTGAACCATGTAGAAACGACCCCTGTCTGTCAGAACTTTCGCCGCCTGGCTTACCACATCCTCCAGGGTACAGAGGATCTCATGCCTTGCGATTGCTTTTGCCATATGAGGATTTTTCAGCCCATGAGTGCCGATCATATAGGGCGGATTGCAGGTTACCACATGAAAAGAAGCTGCTCCGAAAATCTCAGCAGCTTCTTTGATATCGCCGCAGACAATATCAATCTCTGATTCCAGCTTATTATAAGCGGCTGTCCTTCGGGCCATATCCGCACATTCCTCCTGGATCTCAAGTCCGGTAAAATGCTCTCCCGGTGTCTTAGCCTTCAGAAGCACAGGAATAATCCCTGTTCCGGTGCCCATGTCCAGCACTTTTTCATTTTTCTTTATTTTTGCAAAACCAGACAAGAGAACCGCGTCCATGCCGAAACAGAATTTTTCCGGATTCTGGATCACAAAATAACCGTTCTGCAGGTCGTCCAGTCTCTCTCCTGGTCTGATAAGATTATTCCGCAGATTTTTTTCCATGAGATTTGGAATCTCCCTCGCTGTCTTCCAGATCTTTCAGTTCCTTCATTTCTTTTTCAGAAACCTTTACTTTTTTCTTCCGTGGACGGAATTTCAGTTCACTTACCGGATATTCCTGGATTTCCTTTTCGTCGTTGACTTCCACGATCACCTTCACCTGCTGCCTCAGCACATTTACGCTGTGGACGGTTCCCTGAAGGCCGTCGGGCAGAATAACCGTATCCCCTGTTCCAGGAAGCTTTTTGTTCAGTTCCTCATAAGTCTCCTGCTCATTTTTCAGACAGCACATCAATCTTCCGCAGACCCCGGAAATCTTCGTCTGGTTCAGAGACAGGTTCTGTTCCTTCGCCATCTTAATAGATACCGGCGCGAATTCCGTCAGATAAGTATGGCAGCAGAGACATCTTCCGCAGATTCCGATTCCTCCCAGAATCTTCGTTTCATCCCGCACTCCGATCTGGCGCAGCTCGATCCTTGTCTTGAAAATAGCGGCCAGATCCTTTACAAGCTGGCGGAAATCGATTCTTCCGTCCGCGGTAAAGTAAAACAGCACCTTATTGTTGTCAAAGGTGTACTCCGCATCGATCAGTTTCATTTCCAGCCCATGTTCCCGTATTTTTTTCTGGCAGATTTTAAACGCGTCTTTTTCCTTCAGGCGGTTCTGCGCCTCTCTCTCATCGTCCTCAGCCGTTGCCACCCGAAGAACCTCTTTTAACGGATGGACCACCTCTTCTTCCCGGACTTCCTTCGGTCCAAGGACTACCCGCCCGTACTCTATTCCGCGGGCAGTCTCCACAATTACGTGATCTCCTGTTTTCATTTTATATCCCCGGGGATTAAAATAATAAATCTTTCCCACATTGCGGAATCTGATACCTACTACCTTTGTCATTTTATCTCTCCCTGATTGTCAGGAACAGAAGTTCAAGGGCAAGTTCAAAATTTACATTTGCCCTGAGACGAACCTTGGTTTTCTCCAGCGCTTCCAGAATCTTCTCCAGATTTTCATAAGAACGCTGACTTGCCTGTTCCTTTATAAAATTAATTTCCTGTTTGAATACCAGGTTGTCTATTTCTCTGGTTGCCTTAAACATCAGCACATCCCGGAACCAAAACTGAAAGATATCAAGATAATCGCTGATATTCTGTTTTTCCTCTGACAGCCTCTTAATTTCATCCGCCAGTTCATATACTTCCATAGTATTGGCATATTTCAGGATTTTCAGAGCGTTTTCCGTAATTTTTGAAAATTCTTCTGAGGTAGCGGCTTCTTTTGCCTTGCCAATACTTCCCTGTGCAAAAGAGGCGTCTATCTCCGCCTGGTAATCCGGAACATGAAGACGTTCCATGAGATATTTTTTTACAAGACTGTCATCTACTACCTTCAGATCCAGACGCACGCAGCGGGACTGAATCGTGGGGAGCAAAGCGTCCGCATTGCTGGTAAGCAGCATGATCACCGCGTATTCCGGCGGTTCCTCGATTGTCTTCAGAAGAGCGTTCTGCGCCTGTACAGTCATCATCTCCGCATCCGGAATGATATATATCTTATGAGGACTGCAGTAAGGCTTGATGGAGACATCGGAAATCAACTGCTCCCTGATCTCGTCAATACTGATCGTTCCCGGTTTCTCATGATTTACATAAATGATATCCGGATGATTCTTACCCAGCGCCTTCTTGCAGGAATCACATTTCTGACATGGTTCTGTTCCTCCCGCCTCGCACTGAAGGGTCATGGCATAAGTAGCGGCAAGAAGCTTCTTGCCTGATCCCGGCCGCCCTGTAAATATATAAGAATGGGAAACCTTTCCTGTCTTCATCGCATTTTTTAAATGCCTGATAATTTCTTCATGCCCAATAATTTCATTGAAACCAACCATTCAGAATCACCTCGCTTATCCTTGTTCTCTTTTATGTGAAACGAATCTTTGTTCGCTTGATTTTCTCCATTATATCATACTTTGTTTTCCAATAGAAATAAATTTTGCCTATGTCACAGAATTTATATATTTTATAATATTTCTGACACAATTATCAAGATCGTCGTTTACAAATCGTATTTCTATTCCCGCCTCCCGGATATGTTCTTCCGAAAAATCCTCCTGATCCGCCAGGAAACGGCGGCACATTTCCGTATATTTGGGGTTATCCTGCTTTTTCTCTCTTATAAGGGCTCTTTGCAGCCGTTCTCCGTCCTCCACTTGAATATAGATCGGCAGAACTTTGTCTTTCCCGTAATATTCCTTCATCCTGCAGTATGATTCCAGCGTTCCTATCCCGAGATAATCCGCTTTCTCCAGATCCACCTGGCCGTCGTCGGCTGTAAAATACGTCCAGACGCCATGGATAGTATCGTAGGAACGGCTTTCAATAAGTTTTCCTGACTTTCTGAATTGTTCCAGTTTTTTATCATCAGTAAAAAAATACTGTTTTCCGTTTTCTTCTCCCGCCCGGATAGGCCGTGTTGTATAAAGCACCAGCTTATGAAGTTTTAATTCTTTTTTTTCCATAAGAATAGAATATATCTTATCTTTCCCCGATGCGCTTTTTCCCATAATATAAAAAATCTTTCCCATACTGTGCGCAGCCTTTCCTGTCTTTTGTTCTTTCTTTTCTAAAAAATACGCTTTACCGGACCGCCATGGTCACATCATTTGCCAGTACGCAGACAGTAGTGCCTGACATATCACTGAGCCCCTGGACTTCAAATCCTTCTTCCAGGTATCTTCTCATATTTTTTACAAAAAGTCCAGTAATCTGTTCTCCCGGTACGATCAGCGGAATTCCCGGAGGATAAAGATAGGCAAACTCTACGGAAATCCTTCCGATGCTTTCTTCAAGGGTACATCTCTCAGAAGGAGCGTCCATTGCATGAGAAATCCGCATCAGAGATTTCAGCTCCGGATTTTTTATCCTGTCTTTTTTCACTTCTTCTTTATCTATTAACGATTCTCTTCTGTCAATTTCTTCAACCGCCTCGCAGAGCCGCAGAAAGCCTTCCTTTCTGTCTCCTGCGGATGTCAGGGCCAGAACGTAATTTTCCGCTTCCATCTCCATTTCCAGATGAAATTCTTCTCTGAGAAAGTTATTAAGCTCTCTGCCGTTCATTGTACTGTGTACTGTGGAAAGCAGGATTTTTGACCTGTCAAAATCATAAATTTTCGTTTCCTCTCCCGGCTGTGGAGAGATCAGACGAATACGGCTGCAGGCGGAAAGACGTTTTCTTGCATACTCCAGATTTTCCGTATATTCCCGGAACATTTCTCCGCCTCTTTTCTGCATTGTATCCATACAGGCGTCTATACTTCCCATAAGTATATAGGAGGGACTGCTGCTCTGATATATTCCCAGGAACCGTACGAGCAGATTCCTGTCTATTCTGTCGGTACATCTGTGCAGAAGAGCCGTCTGCGTCAGAGAAGGCAGTGTTTTATGGACACTGTGGATCACCACGTCCGCTCCAAGATCCACAGCGGATACCGGAAAATATTCCGAAAAACGAAAATGCGCTCCATGGGCTTCATCGACGATCAGAGGTATTCCATAGCCATGGACAATCTCCGCAATTTTTTCTACGTCAGAAACAATGCCGTCATAAGTAGGCGACGTGATCAGAACCGCCTCAATATCTCTGTTCTCCTGAAGGCATCTTTCCACATTCTGAGGAGAAATTCCGCCGTTTATCCCCACCTGACCGTCTTCTTGTGGATAAATATAAGAAACCTTCAGTTCTCTTAAATATGCTGCATGGTAAACAGCCTTGTGGCAGTTTCTCGCGATCAGGATATGTCCTCTTCTTTTTACCGCGGCGGATACTGCCGCTAAAATCGCTCCCGTACTTCCATTGACACTGAAAAAACTTTCTTTTACTCCATAAAGCCGCGCTGCAGCTTCCTGTGCCTCTTTCAGTATTCCTTCCGGATGATGAAGATTATCAAATCCATAGATTTCTGTAATATCCCTTTCAACAGGAAAATCCCCTGTCACAGACAGGGGATTTCTTTTATGCCCCGGCATATGAAAGGGGTAGTAATCCGTTTTTGCGTATTCTGCTAATTTTTTATATAATCTCTCCATAAAATTCCCCTTTATTTCTTATATTTGCCAGTATAACAGGGAAATATTACAATCACAACACAGAAAGATTAAAATTTCATTTTACTTAAAGCCGCCTCGTCGCATACGACGGTTACATCGCCGTGGAACTGAAGGATAGACGCAGGAACTCTCGGCGTTACAGGACCTGTTAAGGCTTTTGCGATGATCTCCGCCTTATCTTCTCCTGATGCTACAAGAAGGATTTTCTTTGCTTTCATAATCGTTCCGATTCCCATGGTATATGCCTGACGGGGAACGTCCTCTTCTTTTTCAAAAAAGCGCTTGTTTGCCTCTATCGTACTTGCGGTCAAATCTACGCAGTGTGTTCCTTTGCAGAATTCATCTGCCGGCTCATTGAAACCAATATGGCCGTTATGTCCGATTCCCAGAAGCTGAAGATCCACTCCGCCTACTCGTTCGATGATCTCATCATAGTCTCTGCTGGCCTTTTCGCCGTCCGGTTCCGTACCGTCGGGAACGAAGGTCTTTGCCTTATCAATGTTTACATGATCGAACAGATTTTTATTCATAAAATAGCGGTAGCTCTGATCATTGTCTCCGGAAAGTCCTTTATACTCGTCAAGGTTTACGCTGGTTACCTTGGAAAAATCAAGATCTCCCTTTTTATACCACTCTACAAGCTGCTGGTAAGTTCCTACCGGCGTAGAACCTGTTGCCAATCCCAGAACACAATCCGGTTTCAGGATCACCTGGGCTGAGATAATATTGGCCGCAATACGGCTCATCTCCTTGTAATCTTTTCCGCAGTAAATTTTCATAATTTCCATATCCCCCTTTTTCATTTTGGTTATATAAATTATAACACATCTTTCCCGGTGTTTTCCACCGAAGAACAGAAGAGAACTCCTACATCAGACGAAGAAGCATATCTCCTGTTCCCACATTATATCCGCTGGCAGCATAGATGCCGTTCATCTTTCCGCTGGTAACAATGATAAGAGGAAGTTTTTCATGATCCACATACATCCTTCTTCCCAGAAGTTCGATCTGTTCCTCAAAGTTTCCGTAATAAATCTGTACCTCCGGAAGCTGTGAAAGCGCTTTTCTGATGGTGGGATCCTTTAAAGCCTCCCGGCTTCTCACTACAAAGATGATCTTCTGTCCAAGAGACTCAAATGCCTCTCTCTGCTCCATCATTTCATTCAGTATATGTTCCGTCGGCTCTTTGCTTTCCTCCAGGAATAAGAAGATATGCTTTCCTTCTTCCGTCAGCGCTGAAGCTTTGACAGTTTCCGCCCAGTTTTCATCCTTTCCCAGTTCAAATTCAGGAAGGCTGATATTTTCCAGCATATCTTTCAGATCCGCTTTGCGAAGAAGAAGAGAAATTCTTTTTTCTTCTCCCTTCTTTATGGAAAAATAAAATACGTTGGCAAAAATATTTCCGTTTGGCAGTCTGTTGGAAGTCACCGCCCGGTAACATCCCTCTTCCAGTTCCAGCTTCAAAGTCCCGTCTTTCCAGAGAGAATCCTTCAGACGAAGGGAAACAAATTTTCCTTTTTCCAGCTTTCCGATAGTCCAGTTCTGGAAATATTTCCACTGAGTATCGTCTCCTGAAGTGATATAAAGGAAACAGTTTTTCTCAATTTCCGGCGCCATGGGAACAAAGGCTCCCTCTTTCCAGTATTCTGCAGAGCGATCCTCCGGATTCAGTCTTGCAGGGATTCCAAGAGTTCTCGCCACAGCCACCGCAAGGATTTTTTTTGAACGCAGGCTTCCTACTCCTGTTTTCAGGCATCCCAGCGGAGTTGTGATCACGCTCTCCCTCTCTCTTTCCGGCAGAGAAATAATCTTTTTCTCCACCGTATTCCATATGGAAGAAGGATCTTCCCTGAACTTCTTCTTTTCCTCTTCAGAAAATCCCATCTCCACAGCTTCTCTGTATTTCATCAGAACCTCGTCGTCGATTCTCGGGTTCAGGATACAGGATACAAACAGAGAATGTTCTGTATTTTCTTCATAGGGAAGAGAATATTTCAAGTGTTCTTCCAGGATATCCGCTTTCAGATCCGTCTGATCCTTTTCTGTAAGAACTTCCAGCATTTCCTGTCTCAGGATTCCGGAAGTATCCCCGTCTGAAGCGTCCTCTCCTGCTTCTCCTCTTAAAAATTTCCCGCATTCCGGATTTTTCCAGTTTTCTGTCTTTGACGTTCTTCTGGCAGCGGCTTCCTTCAGACGTGTATCTCTCAGAGCTTTTTCCTCTGGAGATATGTTGGAAGGATTCACAGGAGTATCCACAGGAGCTGTCATATCTGTCTCTATCCACTTTCCTTCCTGAATCTGGTTTTCTCCCACTGTCACAGTGTATTTATTCTGCACTCTCGTATCGGCAAAAATACAGGTCCACCAGTCTTCCCATGAAATCTGTACTGCCAGACTTCCCTTTCCTGTAGTGATCCTGCAGCATCCGTTTTTATCTGTTTCAGCAGAAGCCACAGGAGAAAATTCCGAATAATTCAATACCTGGAAAGAAACCTCCGCTCCTTTTAAAGGATTTCCCTCCTTATCCAGAACTTCTATTGTTATTTCCGCTGTCTCGGCATATCTGGAAAGCTCGTTCAGCATAGTGACCATGCCTTCTTTTCCGATTTCCTCTTCTCCTGAAACAGCCGGATCAAACCATCTGGAATGAACCATCATTGCCCTGGACGCGGCATTGGTAAACCAGCCGTTATTGAGGAGCAGAGGTTCACAGGCTCCGAGAAAATACCATTTTCCCTGATCCCAGATTTCCACCCATGCATGGTTGTCGTCACAGTGGGACCATTTCGGCGCATATACCTGTCTTGCGGGGATTCCGATACTTCTCATGGCATTTACCGTAAACACCGATTCTTCCCCGCAGCGTCCATTTCCTCTTCTGTATACGGTAAGCGCAGACAGCGTTCTGTCGTCTGTACAGTGATAAGTGGCCTCCTGGGCGCACCAGTAATTTACTTCTATAGCGGCGTCTTTCCGGTTTCCTGTCTCCAAAAGTCCTGTCTCTCCCTTTTCCTGCATGAACTTATGGATTTCTGACCTGAACAGCTTCCGGCAGGGAGCGATCTCCTCCTCATTTACCCTGTGATACAGCACATAGTTCAGATACAGAAGCTCCGGCAGGTTTCTGACCGCTTCTGATTCTCTCCAGAGGCTTACTCCATTTTCCGCATAATCCAGATAAACTTCAAAAGAATAATTTCCTATATCGCTGAAGGGCATTGTCATATAGAGATATTTCACAGCCAGAGCAGTTTCGTCGTCCAGCTCTTCCAGCTTTTTGCTGATCTCTTTAAATACCTCCGGAAGCTCTTCAGCAGTTTTTTCATATCCCAGTATAATTCGTTCCCGGTTTTCTTTCAGAAATTCTCCCATATCCTGTTCTCCCTAAAGTTTTTCCAGAACCTCTCTGGCTTTGCGGACAGCATTTTCATCTGTCCTCCATATCTCATACTCGCTGATAGACGGAAGGCCCATATTTACGCCTTCCTTACGGTAAATCATAGAACTGTCCAGCGTTACCTTTCCGGACATATGGTAAGCCGTGGCATGTGTTTTCGGATATATTTCCCGGATCACATCCGCATTTACTCCGCTTCCCACCTGGATCACAATTCTTCCGGCGCTTTTTTCTACCAGATTGCGCAGAAGATCTGTTCCAAGAGAGCAGACGTTTTTCTGCCCGGATGTAAGGATCGTATCAATACCAAGCGAAATTGCCTGTTCCATTGTTTCATAAGGATCCGCGCAGACATCAAAAGCTCTGTGAAGCGTTACGGACATATCTCCCGCTTCCTCCATCAGAATCTTCATCTGCTCCATATTTAACGTACCGTCAGGATTGAGATTTCCGATCACGACTCCTTCAGCTCCCAGACGGCGGTATTCCTTTACGGCCTCTTTTATCAGGATAAATTCCTCGTCTGTATAACAGAAATCACCAAATCTCGGACGGATAAGGGCATGTATCCGGATATCCGAAAGTCGGCGTATTTCCTTAAAAAGCCAGGGATTCGGCGTTGTTCCGCCAATTACAAGGCTTCCGCATAATTCCAGACGGGTAGCTCCCCCTCTTACCGCAGCCATAGCGGATTCCACAGAATCCACACAGGCTTCTAATATAAAGTTGTCCATCTCTTTTCCTTTCTCCTTCTGCAAATTCTGCTATTTCTCACACAGGAAACGGTATATGGAAGACACTCCCGCTCCTGTCGCTCCGGCAGACTGAAAAGCAAAAATAGGTTCGTTTACCCAGGCAGTTCCCGCGATATCCAGATGGATCCACGGCTTCTTTTCTGCGAATTCACGGATAAAAAGTCCCGCGGTAACAGTTCCGCAGCCGCCGCTGCTCATATTGCGGACATCAGCGATCTTACTCTCGATCATTTTTTCATGTTCCTCATAGAAAGGAATCCTCCAGTATCTTTCTCCCGCACAAGTATATCCCTGACGGAAACGCTTGAACAGCTCGTCGCTGTCACTGACAATTCCCGCTACAGTAAATCCGAACATATTGACTACAGCGCCTGTCAACGTAGCGATATCCAGAACCTCCGCAGCTTTTTCCTCACGTACTGCATAGGAAACCGCGTCTGCCAGGATCAGTCTTCCTTCCGCGTCCGTATTTGCGATCTCGATAGTCTTTCCGGAATAAGAACCTATCACGTCCCCCGGGAGAAGACTTCCGTCGGAAATACGGTTTTCACACATAGGAATCACTGCAACCGCGTTTACTTTTACCTGATTCTTCGCCAAAGCGTAAATTGCTCCCGCAACGGCGGCTCCTCCCGCCATATCTCCCTTGATTCCCAGCATGGAGTCTGCCGGTTTCAGACAGTATCCGCCTGTATCGCAGGTTACTCCTTTGCCTACAAGAGCAGTGATCTTTTCATTTTCCGGATCGCCTTTATAACGGAGAACCGTCAGACAGGGAGGAAATTCGCTGCTGTCCCCTACTCCAAGAAGAGCTTCAAAGCCTTTCTCTTTCAGTTTTTCTCTGTCCAGGACTTCCGCTTCAATATCTGTGTCTTTTACAAATTCCAGAATCTGCTCTGCAAAGTCAGAAGGACGCAGACGGTTTCCCGGAAGGTTTACCATATCCCTTGCAAACCAGATGCCCTCTGCCACAACAAGCGTATCCTTTAAGATTTTTTCTGCTTCCTGATAATCTTTTTCGGAAACCCCGGAGATTTCTATATGATATTCCTTATCTTCTGCTTTTTTAAACTGCTTCTGCTTATAAGTTCCAAGAACGGCTCCCTCCGTCACATGGCCTAAAGCGTTTAAGCCATATTCCTTCAAGATGCCGGATACGTCCAGTGAGAAATCGTAAATTCCGGCGTCCAGAAAAGCTTTTGCCGCTGCCGCGCCCAGCTCTTTCAGATGTACGCTTTCTCTTTTTTTCTTTCCAGTTCCCACCAGGAGAAGAATTTTGTCCTCCTCAGGTACGAATGCGGTCTGAAGATATTCTCCCTTAAAAAATCTCCGCGCAGAAGCGGAGATCTTTCCAAGCTCCTCTTCGCGCTCTCCTATGAATTTTGCTTCCGCATTTTTACTGCTGCATTTTACCAAGTTTATCATTCTGTGCCTCCATCATTACTATCCTCAGATAAGCTTTACTCCGGATGCCTCCAGAGTGCTGACAATAGTACTGTCCGGATATTCATCCGTTATAATTCCATTGATATCGTCAAAATGAGCAAATTTGTAGGAATCATTAAAATAGAATTTTTCTTTTTCCATTACAACATACTTATGTCTGCTGCTCTGTACAACAGATTTCTTTGTCAGGCCGTCCTCAACTCCCAGTGTGGTCACTGATAAATCCACCATGTCCACCCCGCAGCTTCCAAGAAACGCCCGGTCGAAGCTGTACTGCTTGATTACTTCTATCGTAGCCGCTCCCATAAATCCGTTTACAGTCTGGTACATGATCCCTCCTGTTCCGATTACGGAAATTGCGGGATTTTTTACCAGGATCTGAAGAATGTCGATCATGTTGCTTACAACTACTACCCTCATCCTCGATTCCGCCAAAAGCTTCGCAAGTTCGATATTGGTAGTGGAAATATCCAGAAAAATCGTCTCGTTGCTTTTGATAAGTCCAAGAGCTTTTTCCGCAATGATCTTCTTTTTATCCAGATGATAATTTCTTCTGTCAATGACATCCCGCTGAAGAGGGTAATCCTGTGACAGAATCGCTCCGCCGTATGTACGCTTCAGTCTTCCTGCATTTTCCAGAGCCTTCAGATCCTTACGGATACAGTCCTCCGATACCTGGAATTTCTCACTGAGCTCTTTTACCTTTACTTTTCCCCTCTGCTGCAGACACTGTTCAATGGCAACATGTCTTTCTTCCGTAAACATAGGTACCTCCTTTATATTCTCAGAGGCCATTTTCTACTCTTCTGTCAGAATCACCTCTAATACTGTGTCTGTCTGATCTGGCAGTATCGGATCCGGTCCAAGATCGGCAAAAACAATATCCGGATAATCGCTGTGCACCCAGCTTGTGGAAACCGGCACCTCTGCTCCCGTAGCCAGATAACGGATTCCTTTTACCCTGTCTTTCGGAACCCCCAGAAGAGGAACAGGACCAATTGTATTTTCAAACAGATGAAAATACAGATGATTTCCCTTTCCTGTCACACGTCCGTAATCCGGTTTCGGCATCTGTGTTTTTCCGCATCCGTAAATACTGCTTCCATTTTTCTTCATCCAGTCTCCGATCCCTTTCAGGATTTCCATGGACTCTTCCGGGATATTTCCTCTGGCGTCCGGCCCTACGTTCAGGATCATGTTCCCGCCCTTTGATACACATTCCACCAGCTTTTTGATCAGCATGGAGGCCGGCTTAAAGAAATGATCCACGGCGCAGAATCCCCAGTTATTATTCATGGTCACGCAGGCTTCCCAGGCAATATCGTTTCCCTGTACATCCTGGATGCCGTTGGGAGGGATCATTTTCTCAGGAGTTACAAAATCCCCGTGATACGGCGTAGGATCACATGCCGCCAGGGAACCCAGGCCCTCTCCGCTGCATTCCAGCCTGTTGTCGATAATCACATCCGGCTGAAGGGAACGCACCATGCTCATCAGCTCTGTGGCTTTCCATTTTTCTCCCCGCATATCGTCATAGGAAAAGTCAAACCAGAGAAGATCTATCTTGCCGTAATTCGTACAGATTTCACGGATCTGATTATGCATATAAGTAAGGTAATTATCGAAATTCCGTCCCTCGTTGTTAAATTCCGGATTTTTTCTCATAGGATGGAATTTGTCTCCATAATGAGGATAATCGTCATGATACCAGTCAATGATCGTAAAATACAGACCTACCTTTAATCCTTCTTCGCGTACTGCCTCTACAAAGTCTTTTACTACGTCGCGTCCCAGCTTTGTATTGGTGGATTTGAAGTCTGTATACTGGCTGTCATAAAGGCAGAATCCGTCATGATGCTTCGCTGTCAGAACCACATATTTCATGCCTGCTTCTTTTGCGGCCCGGGCCCATGCTTTCGGATTATAGTCAGAGGGATTAAATTCCTCAAAATATTTCATGTAATCTTCTTTTGTGATTTCCTCTTCGCTCCTAAGCCATTCGCCCCTTGCAGGAATAGAGTAAAGTCCCCAGTGGATAAACATCCCGAATCTGGCGTCAAGATACCACTCCATTCTTCTGTTATAAGCCTCTCTGTTAAACGTGTACATGGCGTTCCTCCTGTTTATGCAGTATATAATGTCAATTCTTTATCAGGCTTATATGGCCAGTCGCCCGCTTTTACAGATGTATGCAGGCTTCTGGCCTTATAAAATTCGTCTTCTATATAGTCGTCTCGCTGAGATCCGGATAGTGGCATTTCACAATATGTCCCGGAGATACCTCAACCGGCTGCGGACGCTCTGCCTTACATTTTTCCGTACAGTGCGGACATCTTGTATGGAACAGACAGCCGCTTGGCGGATTGCTGGGACTGGGCAGGTCTCCCTGGAGAATGATACGTTTTGATTTTTTCTCCGGATCAGGAATAGGTACGGCGGAAAGAAGCGCTCTCGTATAGGGATGCTTCGGATGAGCATAAAGCTCTTTCTTGTCTGCCGTCTCCACAATAGTTCCCAGATACATAACTCCGATCCTGTCTGAGATCATTTCCACAACGCTCAGGTCATGGGAAATAAAGAGATAAGTCAGGTTATATTCCTCCTGCAGATGCTGAAGAAGATTCAGAACCTGCGCCTGAATGGAAACGTCCAGGGCGGATACCGGCTCATCGGCAATGATCAGCTTCGGGTTTACGGTAAGAGCCCTGGCGATACCGATACGCTGGCGCTGTCCTCCGGAGAACTCATGAGGATAACGCTCTCCGTGAGAAGCGCTTAAACCTACCACGTTCAGCAGCTCATGAACTTTTTTCAGCCTCTCGCCGGCTGTCATTTTTGTGTGGATCAGAAGCGGTTCCCCGATCAGATCCTGAACCTTCATTCTGGGATTCAGTGATCCGTAGGGATCCTGAAATACCATCTGGATATCCGCTCTTAACGGACGCATCTCATTCTGGGAGATTTTTGAAATTTCTTTTCCCTCAAACCAGATCTCTCCGGAATCCGGAGTGATCAGATGGTCGATCAGCTTTCCGGTAGTTGATTTGCCGCATCCGGACTCGCCTACCAGAGAAAAGGTTTCCCCGGGCATGATATCAAAGGATACGTCGTTTACGGCATGAACGAATTTTTTCTTCGCAAACATTCCCTTGCTGGCGGCAAAGGTTTTGGATATATTTTTTACAGACACTAACGCTTCGCTCATTGTCACTTACGCCTCCTTTCCAAGATTATCAGTATAATGACATCTGCATCTGCGGCCTTTTCCCGTTTCTTTCAGTTCAGGCTCCTGCTGACGGCAGAGATCTGTCGCGTATTTACATCTGGGTGCGAATTTACATCCCTTGGGCATTACGGAAAGATCCGGCACGCTTCCCGGGATTGAGGGAAGAGAACTCACTCCGCTTCCCAGCTTGGGTACGGAAGCGATCAGCCCCTGTGTGTACGGATGCTTTGGATCCGCAAAAAGCTCTTCTACCGGAGCTTCCTCCACGATCCTGCCTGCGTACATAACTACAACTCTGCTGCACATTTCCGCAACTACGCCAAGGTCGTGAGTGATCATCAGGATTCCTGTGTTTTTCTTTTCTCTGATGTCCTCCATCAGCTCCAGGATCTGCGCCTGAATAGTAACGTCAAGAGCCGTGGTAGGCTCGTCGGCGATCAGAAGCTCCGGCTCACAGGACATGGCCATAGCGATCATAACACGCTGGCACATACCGCCGGAAAGCTGATGAGGATAGCTCTTAAGAGTCATCTCCGGCTCCGGGATACCTACGGATTTCAGTACGTCCACAGCTCTCTGATGAGCCTGTTCTTTTGAAAAATCGTTATGAAGAAGAATAGCTTCCGTAAGCTGCTTCTCGATTCTCATACAGGGATTCAGGGAATTCATGGGTTCCTGAAAGATCATAGCTACCTCGCGGCCTCTGACTTTTCTCATTCCCTTTGTATCTTCTTTCAGAAGATCGTGTCCGTTGAGGATCACTTCCCCATTGGAAATCTTACTGTTTCTGGCAAGAAGACGCATGACGGAAAGAGAGGTTACGGATTTGCCGCATCCGGATTCTCCTACCAGCCCCAGGATTTCTCCCTTATTAATAGAAAAAGATACATTATTTACGGCTGTTACCCATATTTTATCTCTTTTAAATTCTGTACGGAGATTTTTTACCTCCAATAATTTTTCTGACATAGCTTCTCCCTCCCTAGTTCATCTTCGGATCCAGAGTATCTCTCAGACCGTCGCCAAGAAGGTTAAACGCGAGAACGGTAAGGAAGATCAGGATACCGGGAAACAGTACCATATGAGGCGCTGTGTTCAGATAGTTACGTCCGGTGGAAAGCATGGCGCCCCAGTCAGGCTCCGTAACGTTCGCTCCGAATCCCAGGAAGCTCAAGGATGAAGCCGCCAGGATCGCGGTACCGATACGCATGGTAAAGTTTACGATCATGGACTGGATAGTTCCGGGGAATACGTGAACAAACAGGATACGGCTGTTCTTACATCCCAGAGAACGGGCAACTTCCACATACAGAGAACCTTTTACGGATATTGTGGCGCTTCGTATAATACGGGCAAAGGAAGGCACCGTAAACACCGCGACGGCGATCATAACGTTGACCATACCCGGGCCGATGATAGCCACAACGGCGATAGCAAGAAGAATGTCCGGGAATGCAAAGAGAACGTCGCAGCATCTCATGATAAGGGAATCAATAAATCCTCCGTAAAATCCTGCGATAAGTCCCAGAATAACCCCCCCAATAGTGCCTACGATCGTTGCGACAAGCGCGCAGGAAAGGGAAAGTCTGCTTCCTACCATCAGACGGCTGAATACGTCCTGTCCGAACTCATCTGTTCCCCATAAATGCTTGGAGCTTGGTCCCTGAAGGAGACTGCTGTAGTCCGGCTGATCCGGGGCGTAAGGAACAATCAAAGGAGCGATGATCGCCATAAAAATAATAAACAAAATAAAGATCAGTGAAATCACTGCAGTTTTGCGCTTACAGAATTTCTTGACAAATTCTTTTACTCTGCTCTTGGCCTTGGGAAGCTCTTCAGCAGCAGCAAATTTGTTGTTTTCTAAATTTGTATTTGTCTGTGCCATGTTTTTCCCTCCTAATTAATCATAACGCACTTTCGGGTTGATCACTCCATAGAGCACATCTACGATCAGGTTGATGAAGATATACTCTGCCGCGAAGAACAGAAGCAGCGCCTGTACAACCTTATAGTCACGGAAATTGATGGAATCTACCAGAAGACGGCCAAGTCCGGGAATGGAGAACACTGTCTCCGCCATTACGGAACCGGAAAGAAGACCGCCGATCTGAAGACCTGCAACTGTGATGATCTCGATCAGTGAATTTTTAAACGCATGGCGCATAACAACCAGAGATTCTTTCAGACCTTTCGCGCGGGCAGTACGCACATAATCCTCACGCATTGTCTCCAGCATGGAGGAACGGGTGAAACGCGCCAGGATCGCCATGATTCCGGCTCCCATTGTCAGCGAAGGAAGAATATAGCTCTGCCAGGAATCCAGACCTCCTGTGGGCAGCCAGTTCAGCGCTACCGAGAATCCCTGTATCAGTTCCAGACCCAGCCAGAAACCTGGTACGGATATACCTGAGATTGCGATGATCATTCCGATATAATCCAGGATCCTTCCGTGGAATACGGCGGAAATAATACCAAGTGCAATACCGATGATCGTCGCCCAGATCATAGCGGAAACTGTCAGCATCAGGGTAGGCTTTAATCTTGGAGCAATGGTTTCCACCACGGATTTGCCGTTTCGGATGGAATCTCCAAGATCACCTGTTACAAGACCCTTCATATACTGGCCATACTGCTTTATAAGGGGCTGATCCAGCCCGAGCTGTTTTCTTACTGTCTCAACCTCCGCCGCTGTGGAATCCTGGCCTGCGATTAATTTCGCCGGGTCTCCGGGAATCATATGGATAAACATGAATACCAGGAAGGAAATCACCAGCAGAAGAGGGATCGTGCTGAGTAAACGCTTAATAAAATACCGACCCATTTTTTTACCTCCTTATGAAACATCAGAAAAACTGCCGTTCCTCCGTCTGTGAATGGTTCACAGACGGCTGAACGGCAGTTTTGATCCAGAACATCTTCGTTCTGTTATAATGTGCTGCGGCGCCTGTCGCCCCAGTTACTTATTCTGTTTTAGCCTCACAGTATACTTCTGCAGATATTTTACTGTGCAAGTACAGCCTGTGAGAAGTCAAACGCGCCGTCCGGAGCTACAAATGCGCCGGAGAGGTAAGACTTGGTGGAGTACAGAAGATTGTCGCTTGCAAGGAACAGCCACGGGCACTCTTCCCATGCGATTGCCTGAGCCTTGCCGTAAATCTCTGCCTGTTTGTCCGGATCTGCAGTTGCAAGACCTTCGTCTAACAGGCTGTCGAATTCTTCATTGCTGAAGTATGCAGTGTTGGCGCTGGTAGGCGGAGCCATGGTGCTGTAAAGCAGGGAGCGGAGAGATCCGTCCATGGTGAAGTCAGACGCTGACCAGTTTACATACCACATATTAACTTCAGCCTCATCCGGTTCTACATAAATCTTATCGCTTACAGTAGCGGGCTCCATAGGAAGAACCTCTACGTCGATATTGATCTGAGAAAGCTGCTGCTGGATAAATGTCATACCCTTGATTTCCTGAGTGGAGTTGTCTCCCCAGAGAGTCAGGCTGAATCCGTCTTCATATCCAGCTTCCTTCATCAGCTCTTTTGCTTTGTCAAGGTCATATGTGTATGGTTCCTGTTCTGCGTATCCGCTGATAATGGAAGGAACTACAGATGTAGCGATAGTTGCGTTTCCGGAATACATAACCTGTACATAAGCTTCTTTATCGATAGCGTAGTTCATCGCCTGACGTACTCTTACGTCGGAAAGAGGCTCAAGATTCATATTCAGGGTTACATATCTCATGATATTGGAATCTGCTTTCAGAACGTTGATATCGTCATTTGACTTAATTGCTTCGATCTGGTCTGCAGGCATCGGATAAACCATATCTGCCTCGCCTGTCTGAAGCATAGCTGTACGGGATCCTGCTTCCGGAACTTCCTTAATTGTAACTGTATCTACGGAAGCCGGCTCGCCCCAGTAATCTTCATTCTTTTCAAAGCTGGTGTGATCTCCCTCTTCCCATTCTGTACAGATGAAGGGGCCTGTTCCTACCGGATGGTTCATGATATCGTTGCCGTACTCTTCAAGAGCAGTTGGGCTGATGATACAGAACTGGGTCAGACGGTTGATGAACGGGGACCATGCTTTTGTAAGCTTAAATACTACAGTATAATCATCCGGACATTCCACGCTCTCTACACGGGGAGTCTCTGTGCCGTCGTCTGCGGTTTCAATAAAGTTTCTTCTCTGACGAAGATTGTTTTCCGGATCAAGCACACGGTCATAGTTTGCTTTAACAGCTTCCGCGTTAAAATCTGTTCCATCTGAGAATTTTACGCCTTCACGGAGATGGAAAGTATATGTAAGGGAATCATCGGAAACTTCCCATGATTCTGCAAGCTGTCCTTCCAGTTCCTGATCTTTGTTGAAATGAACAAGCATCTCATAACATCCGCGTGTTGCAGAAATAGCGTTGGTATCCGGAATGTTTGCCGGGTCCATGGAGCTTACGCTTCCTTCAATGGCGATTACCAGATCATTGTCCGGTGATTTTACCTCAGTGTTGGTTGCCTTCACTGCATAGCCGTCTTCTGCTTCTGCTGCGAAAGCAGTTGTGCCCATGGACAGTGTCATTGCGCCTGCCAGAAGGGCTGCAATAATTTTTTTGCGGTTTTTCATAAACTTCTCTCCTTTTCCGTGTTTTATTTGTTGACTTGTTACAAATTCTTTTAAAATTAAGGGTACAAAAAAAGCATTTCTTACTTTTTGCATCTTTGCAGTGTATAGTTAGAAATCAAATAAATAACATGCCCCTTTGCATACTCATAAAAAATACTTAGTCTAAATTTGTTGAATTAAGTATAACAATATCCTCTATATTTGTCAATGATTTTTTATTAGTTTTTAGTACTTTTTATTGTTTTATCGTATTTTGTCCTGTTTCAATTTATAAAAAATTTCTTTTTCCCTGTATAAAATCAATTTTCTCTCAAAAAAAATTACCGGCATATACAAAAACATGTATACGCCGGAGTACATTAACGCTACATATATGGGACGTCAGACCTTGAACCGGTATCCCACTCCCCATATTGTTTCAATATACTGGGGTTTTGCGGTGTTAAACTCTATTTTTTCTCTTATTTTCTTGATATGGACAGTAACGGTAGCTATATCTCCTACCGACTCCATATCCCATATTTCCCGGAACAGCTCATCCTTTGTAAATACCCTGTTCGGATTCTCCGCCAGAAAAGTCAGAAGGTCAAATTCCTTTGTGGTAAACGTTGTTTCCTCTCCATTGACCCATACCCTTCTTGCCGTCTTATCAATCTTGATCCCTCTGATCTCAATGATATCATTTTTAGCCGCGCTGGAGCCCACAAGACGGTTATATCGTTCCATATGCGCTTTTACCCTTGCCACAAGTTCGCTTGGACTGAAAGGCTTTGTCATATAATCGTCCGCTCCCAGACCCAGACCCCGGATCTTATCGATATCGTCCTTTTTTGCGGAGACCATAATGATCGGCGTGTTTTTCTCCTGACGTATCTGTCTGCAGATATCAAATCCGTCCACTTCCGGAAGCATCAGATCAAGAATGATAAGATCATAGGCTTCCTTCATGGCTTTCTCAAGACCTGTGTCTCCTCTGTTGGCAATCTCCACCTCAAATCCGGAAAGCTCCAGATAATCCCTTTCCAGGTCTGCAATGGCCTCTTCATCTTCAATAATCAGTATTTTACTCATTTTACTGGTACCTCCTGGTATTTTCTTAAAACAAAATACATGATCGTACCGATCCCTTCGCGGCTGGTGGCCCAGACTTTCCCGCCGTGATCCTCCAGGATCTTACGGACGATGGAAAGTCCGATCCCGCTTCCTCCCTTTGAAGAATTCCTGGATACATCGGTCCTGTAAAAACGGTCAAAGATATTCGGCAGGTCTTTCGCCGCGATTCCCTTTCCATTGTCTTCAATTTCCACCTGGATAAAATCTCCCACATCCTTCACACGGATCTGTATCACTCCTTTTTCTTTATCCATATATTTGATGGCGTTGCTGACAATATTGTAGATCACCCGGCGGATCTGCTCTCCGTCCGCAATGACAAGAACATCCTTGTCCACATAATTGGCGTAGTAAAGCTGTATTCCTCTTGTCTCCAGCTCCAGTCCCACTTCCTCCGCGCAGTCCGCAAAATAGTCGTCTACGTTCAGTTTGCTGAATACATAGGGGATTCTGTTGGTGTCGATTTTGGAATAAAAAGTAAGCTCGTTGATCAGATGATCCATTTCATTTGTTTTATTATAGATAATTCTTACATAGCGGTCCATTTTCTCCGGAGTGTCCGCCACGCCGTCCATAATTCCCTCCACATAGCCCTTTACAGCCGTAATGGGGGTTTTCAGATCATGGGAGATGTTGCTGATCAGCTCTTTGTTTTCTTTATCAAGAACGATCTTTTCTTCCGCTGATTCTTTAAGCCTTCTGCGCATTTCCTCAAAGTCTCTGCACAGCTCTGAGAATTCGTCCGCCCCCTCCACTTCCAGAACAAAATCAAGATTTCCCTCTTTTATATTCTGAGTAGCCCTTCGGAGCTTTACAAGAGGCGCCGCGATGCTTCTGTATATCCACAGACCTACCGATACGCTGGTAAACACAAGGATAACAAAAGCAGTTATCAGAAGATCTTTCGTCATGATCTGAAGACTGTCCCGGCCGGTAACAGAGTCCGCGATGGTGATATCATAATTTGCGGTATTATCTATTTGCATATTTTCTGAATTTCTTATCTGAGATTCCCGGAATCCATAAAGAGTGGCCGTAAACAGCAGAAGCGGCACAAGGACGACCATCAGGAATCCTACTAAAATCCTGGTCCGTAATTTCATGAAATTTCCTCATTTCCTGAATATATTAAATGATCCGCAGGAAAAACTTATATAGAAAAGAAACGCACAGGCAGATAAGATTTTCTTCCTGTGCGCTCATTATACCATATTGTCAGATTCTTATGTCTAAATTTTCTATTAAATCATCAGAACTTCCCGTCTGCACCGGGAATTTTCTTTTTTTTATTACAGGTATTTTTTCAGCGTTTCCACCTTGTCCAGACGCTCCCACGGAAGATCCACGTCTGTGCGGCCGAAGTGTCCATAAGCTGCCGTCTGTTTGTAGATCGGTCTTCTCAGATCCAGCATACGGATGATTCCGGCCGGACGGAGGTCAAAGTTTTCACGGATGATCTCCACAAGCTTCTGGTCGGAAAGTTTTCCTGTTCCAAAAGTTTCTACGTTAATAGATGTGGGATGGGCAACGCCGATCGCATAGGAAAGCTGGATCTCGCATTTATCAGCCAGTCCTGCCGCAACAATATTCTTTGCCACATAACGGGCCGCATAAGCCGCGGAACGGTCAACCTTTGTGCAGTCCTTGCCGGAAAACGCTCCGCCGCCGTGACGGCCGTATCCGCCGTAGCTGTCAACGATGATCTTACGTCCTGTCAGTCCGCTGTCGCCATGAGGTCCTCCGATAACAAAACGTCCTGTGGGATTAATAAAATATTTTGTATTTTCATCCACCATATCGGCAGGTATCACCGCATCCAGCACATATTTTTTGATGTCTTCATGAATCTGTTCCTGTGTTACGTCCGGATCATGCTGTGTGGAGCACACTACCGCGTCAATGCGGACCGGTTTTCCTTCCTGACTGTATTCTACAGTTACCTGGGTTTTGCCGTCTGGTCTTAAATATTTCAGAGTTCCGTCTTTCCGTACTTTTGTAAGCTGACGGGCCAGCTTATGCGCCATATTGATGGCATACGGCATATATTCCTCTGTTTCATTAGACGCAAAGCCGAACTGGATTCCCTGATCCCCTGCTCCGATAGCATCGATCTCATCTTCGCCCATCTTCGCTTCAAGAGCTTTGTCCACTCCCAGGGCAATATCCGCGGACTGTTCGTCGATTGCCGTGATCACGCCGCAGGTATCTGCGTCAAATCCATATTTGCCGCGGGTATATCCGATCTCTCTGATCGTATCTCTTACGATCTTCTGAATATCTACATATCCCTTGGAAGTGATCTCGCCCATTACAAGGACAAGACCTGTTGTGATCGCCGTTTCGCAGGCAACACGGCTCATGGGGTCCTGCTCAATAAGCGCGTCAAGAATAGCGTCGGAAACAGCGTCGCAGATTTTATCCGGATGCCCTTCTGTTACTGACTCTGAAGTAAATAAAATTTTTTCCATTTTTTTCTCCCTTTCCTGCTGTATAAATTTCAGATGCAGCATAAAAACTTTTTCCGTTTTTTGCAAAAATAAAAACAGCCCGAATAATCGGACTGTCTGAATTTCTCTTTCAATCCTCTTATTGTTCGATCGCTCGCTCAGGTTGGCACCTTCCTCGCCGGAGGGGTTGCCGTGGCTTCACAGATCCTTTGTATCTCCACCACTCTGAATAAAAGGTTATTAAATTTATTATCCCACGCGAAGGCGGAATTTTTGAATTTCTTTCTCGCTGGAAACTTTCTCAATCTCTGCACCGAGACTTCTCAGTTTCTCTTCAAAATTTTCATATCCTCTCTGGATATAAACAATGTCGTCCACTACGGTAACGCCTTCCGCAGCCAGTCCTGCAATAACCAGGGCTGCTCCCGCACGAAGATCCGGAGCGCTTACTCTTGCTCCTGTAAGTTTCTTTACGCCGTCTATGATCGCCGAATTGCCCTCTACTTTAATGTTTGCTCCCATTCTGGCAAGCTCGTCCGCATATTTGAAACGGTTCTCAAAAATACTTTCGGTCACAATGCTTGTCCCTTCCGCAAGGGCAAGGGTCACTGCGATCTGAGGCTGCATATCAGTAGGATAGCCCGGATAGGGAAGAGTCTTCACATGGGTGCGGTGAAGTCTTTTTCCGGCGCGGACGCGTACCGCGTCGTCAAATTCTTCCACTTCGCATCCGATTTCCTCCAGCTTCGCGGTGGTTGCTTCAAGATGCTTTGGAATTACATTCTTTACTGTAACGTCTCCGCCTGTGGCAGCAGCGGCAAACATAAAGGTACCTGCTTCAATCTGATCCGGAATGATCGGATACTCTGTACGGTGAAGCTTCTCAACGCCTTTGATGCGGATCACATCCGTACCTGCGCCTTTGATATTCGCTCCCATACTGTTCAGGAAGTTGGCAACGTCTACTACATGAGGCTCTCTGGCCGCATTTTCGATGATCGTCCGTCCCGGAGCCAAAGAAGCCGCCATCATAATATTGATAGTCGCCCCCACTGAAACCACATCAAGGAAAATATGGCTTCCATGAAGGTTTTCCGCTTCAGCGATAATCGCTCCGTGTACGATCTTCACAGACGCGCCAAGCGCCCGGAAGCCTTTCAGATGCTGGTCAATAGGCCGGCTTCCGATATTGCATCCTCCCGGAAGAGGAACCTCCGCCCGTTTATATTTTCCGAGGAGAGCTCCCAGAAGATAGTAGGATGCACGAATCTTCTTAATGTATTCATAGTCAACACTGATATCTGAAATCGTAGAACCGTTGATCTTAACAGTTGATCTGTTAATCCGCTCAACCTGAGCTCCAATACCGGCAATCGCTTCCAATAAAACATTGATGTCTCTTACGTCAGGCAGGTTCTCAATTAATATGGTTTCATCCGTCATAATAGCTGCTGAGAGAATGGCAAGAGCCGCGTTTTTGGCGCCGCCTATTTCCACTTCTCCAACTAACGGATTGCCTCCTTTAATCACATACTGTTCCATAAAGCACCTCTATAATTATTTTTACTCCGTAAGCCGAAGCGTACGCCAGAAATAATTTATTGCTGTAATGGCATTCCTATAAAATATACAATTCTGTATTATAGCACATTTTTACCATTTGTAAATAAAAAATTTCCCCTCTGCTTCCGCTCTCTGTTTCCTGCTACAGTGTTTTCTCTTTCTCCCCTAGTGTTTCCAAAACCGACTGCAGACTTGCTTCCAAATCTTTCCCCTCTTCATCAATGACGATATCCGCGTATTTTTCATAAAGAGGACTTCTCTCATCATACAGATCTTTTAACGACTGGCCTTTTTTCAAAAGAACTCCCCGTCCTTTCAGATTGCCGAGACGCTGTGACAACGACTGCAGAGATAATTTTAAATAAATGACTGTTCCTATAGATTTCAGGTGTCTCATAGCCTCTTCGCAGTAAACTACGCTTCCGCCCGTGGCGATCACCGAATTTTCCGTATCTATGGACGCATTAACCTGATTTTCAATCTGCTGAAATCCATGATAGCCTTCCTGGGCTATGATCTCATGGAGTTTTCTTTTTTCCTGTTTCTGGATCAGAAGATCCGAATCCAGAAACTGATAGCCAAGCACCTTTGCAAGAACTACTCCGATCGTACTTTTTCCTGCTCCGGGCATTCCTATCAATATAAGATTATTCATATTTCCTCCAATATTGACAGTTCTTACTGCCGTACTACCAAATTTTATCATAAAACAGCAGATTCTGCAATCCCCGGTAGATCTCAGCGTTTTCTGACCTTCTTTTTCGCCTTTTTCACACTGTAGCCGAAGGTGCCTATTTTCCTTCCTGTTCCCAGATATTCGCCATGGGAATATACGACAGGCTTTGCCAGATTCAGGTCAAACCTGTTTGTTTCATCCAAATATGCCTCATCTGCGTGAACCGCCTCTACCTGAGCCAGGAACATATGATGGGATCCCAGATCCAAAACCTCCTTCACGCGGCATTCAATAGATACCGGAGATTCCTTTATCATGGGCGCTTTTATGATTTCAGCCTTTTCTCTGGTAAGGCCGGCTTCCTTAAATTTGTCCGTATCCTTTCCTGACTTTACTCCGCAGTAATCTGCCGCGAACGCCAGCTTTTCTGTTGTAAGATTGATACAGAACTCTCCTGTTTCCTTTATCATATGATAAGAATATCGTTCCGGACGGATAGAAACAGAAACCATAGGCGGATTTGTGCAGACTGTACCCGCCCAGGCGACTGTGATAATATTGTCCTTTCCCTTTCCGTCAGTGCAGCTCACCATGACTACCGGCAGCGGATACAGCATATTTCCTGGTTTCCAGCTCTGTTTCGACATTTTTTCCTCCTGATTGCTTTTATCATAAAGAATGCCGGAGTTCCGTTCTGCCTTCTCCGGCATTCTTTTTCTCTTTCCTTACGCAAAATCTCCCGACATCATCTGAGCAGCTTCCATTAAAGCGGGAATCAACTGTTTTTTTCTGGACACAACTCCTTTCAGGTAAAAAGAGTCCCCCTCAGGCTCCATCTGGAAGGCGCTTTCCGCCATTTCCCGGCTGCCCTCTCCATAAAACAGAAGTTCCGTAGAGCGGCTCATAATACTTGTAAGCATAAAATATACTCTTGTCACTCCATGGCGTCCGCATTCGCTGACCATGAAAGGCTGCAGTTTCTTTTTGATCACCTTCAGCTCCTCATCATCCATGGAGCTGATCTGGCCGACTCCGAAGGTAATATCGCCTTCTGCGATAAACTTCTTGTAATCCTGATAGAAAATTTCTTCCGGAGCTTTATCTTTAAGATTGCTTCCCGCCTGGAACATTTCCTTTGCAAATTCCTCAATAGAGATATCAGCGATAAGCGCCAGAGCTCCCGCTGCCATCTTATCCTGAAGCGTACAGGTAGGCGAACGGAACATCAGCGTATCCGAAATGATCGCCGCGCAGAGAAGTCCTGCGATTTTCTGAGGAATTTCCAGCTTCTGCTCTCCATAGATCTGATACATGATCGTTCCCGTACAGCCCACAGGCTCATTCCGGAAACTGATCGGCTGCATCGTCTGGAGAGAGCCCAGCTTATGATGGTCGATGATCTCCAGGATCTCAGCTTTGTCAATATTATCTACCGCCTGACTCTCTTCATTGTGGTCTACAAGGACCACCTTCTTTTTATGCATATCAAGAAAATTTCTTCTGGAAATCGTTCCTATACATTTTCCTCTCTGATTTATCACAGGGAAAGCGCGGTGGCGGTGCTTGATCATGATTTCCTGAATATCATCCGTAAAATCTTCTGTATGGAAAGTAACCAGATTATCCGTTTTCATAATGTATTTTACCGGAATACTCTGATTGATCAGCCTGGAGATCGTAAACGTATCATGGGGGGAGGAAATCACCACAATATGCTTTTCATGGGCAAGCTTTAGCACTTTTTCGGTGATCTTGATCCCCATCCCCACAATGATGCAGCTTACGTTCTGTTCAATGGCCTGCAGATGATCCTCTTCTCTGTTTCCGAGGATCACCATATCATTTTCTTTTACATATTCCTTCAGCATATCCGGATCTGCAGTTCCCACCAGTACCTTGCCTTCCGCAAAATATCCATGCTCGTTTCCTTCCACCACTTCTCCGCTCAGTGTCTCCGCAATTCTCCTGTACTGGGTTTTTGCTCTGGAGAGAAGATAACTGTCCGTGGTGTCCATATATGTTTTTGCAATATCCCCGATGGTGATAAGACCTTCCAGACATCCGTCCTTATCACGGATGGGAAGGGATACAATACTGTTTTCCTGCATCAGATCCCAGGCGTTTTTCAGGGACATGCTTTTGTCCGCGTCCGGACTCTCCCTGATATCCATATCCTTCACCTGTGTTCCGATATTGCTGAGATATCCCGGAGGCTGAATACCGAAACGGTTCAGAACGTATTCAGTTTCCTCATTGATCTGTCCGGCTCTTTTCGGAACATATTTCTTATTCTGAAAGGTTCTGTTCTTAATATCACAGTAGGCAATCGCTGAACAAATAGAATCAGTGTCTGGATTTTTATGTCCGATCACAAAAATTTTTTCCTGTTTTCTCATTCCTTCCCCTTTCCTTTCTGCAGTATCCTTTTATCAAATGAAATCAGTCCAATTTTATATTGGCAAAAAGCGAACCCAGAGAAGTAGTCGCTTCCTGTCCTGCGTCGGGAGCTTCGTAGATTTCTTCCTCTTCTATTTCTTTTGCCATCAGATCAGATGCTTCTTTGATGCTGAGACTTAATTTTCCGTCCTTAACCGCAGTCACTTTTACCTTTACTTTATCGCCTACGGAAAGTACTTCCGAAGGCTTTTTAATTCTTTTTTCACAGATCTGGGAAATGTGGACCAGACCGGAAAGACCGTTTCCAAGATTTACAAAAGCGCCGTAAGGCTGAAGGCTCTCCACCGTTCCCTCTGTCACAAGGCCGACCTGTACATTGGAGATCATTCTTTTGCGCTCTTCTTCCGCCTTCTCTCTCAGGATTTCTTTTGCGGATAAGATCAGCTTTTTGCTTTCCTTATCCAGATCGATTACCTGAACCTGAATAGGCTTATTCAGATATTCTTCCGTATCTTCCACATAATTCAACGCTAATTTTGACGCCGGGATAAATCCCCTGACGCCCTCTACATAGGCAATTACGCCGGCGTTTGTGATTCCCTTTACCACAACGTCGAGAACCTGTCCCGATTCCTTATATTCTTTTAACTTTTCCCAGGCAAGCACGTCAGACGCCTCCACTCTGGAGAGAAGAATATTTCCGTTTCCATCGTCTTTTCTGACTACTGTAGCCGAAACCTCATCTCCCGGATGCACTTCTTCCTTCAGATTGAAGCCTGGCTCCCTGCTGTAGTCCTCTGCCGGTATCACGCCCTCTGCATAATATTTCAGATCCAGAACCACTTCCTTCTCGTCCACACTGATAACCGTACCGGTCAGGATATCTCCTTCCTCAATCTTCTTCATAGATTCTTCCAGTTCTTTTTCATAGTCTTTCATTGTTTCTGACATGATATACAGCTCCTTTTATATACTTTTTGTATCTGACTGTTTTCCAGCTTTCTTTCTATTTTATCATACTTTATCAGATTTCCATATGTTTTTGTCAATAAAAAAGAACAAAGGGGACGTGTCCTCTTTGTTCGCCGGATCCAGACTGCCTTTGGCAGCCGTTTTTCCTGTAAATCTCCTGTAAAACGAGGAGTGCCCCGGCAGTGGTTTACCGGGGCAATTATTATGAAAAAATTTATGTGTAATGAAGAACATTACAACGTCATGACACTGTTCTTACGAACTAGAAATATCATAGCAACAAAATATGAATAAAATATGAACAAAGCATGAATCTTTCGTGTATTTGCACAATTTTATTTATTTTATCCTTCGTTTTTTATAAAAATAACACATAAATATTTTTCACACAATTTATATTTGTTGTATATTTTTCATAGTAATGTATATTTATTCTTTTTAATTAAGGATACTTTTCACAACATCCACAAGTTTGCCAAGGATTCCCTTCACATCTTCCTTGGTGATGCCAAGGCTTTCCAGCTTGTCATAGACTTTTGTGATCTGGCTCCTGAGCTGATCCTCATCAATATTCATATCCTGGAACTGATGATACAGTTTGATAAGAGTACTCTTCTCAGAATCGGAAAGAGAAACTCCCAGACTGGAAGCCGCAGTATCCAGAGCGCTGGAAATCTGCTCGTCTGATACGTCTACCTGGCCTAAGGTATCTTTTGCTGCGACGATCAGATCTACGACGGTATCCGGGTCAGCCAAAAGCTCGTCCACACCGCTTTCAGAAAGAATATCTACAGCCTGACTTACTGCCGCATCTGCGGAATCTTCAGCATACACCATAGAAGGTGCAGTACAGGAAAGCACTCCTGCCAGAATCAATGCGCTTAATTTTTTTATTTTCATTTTCTTTTACCTCCTGAATAACCATAACAAATTACTGTTTTCCGGTACGTTCCACATTATAACACATCAGAAAAGAAATGCTGTAAAATTTTTGTGAACAGTACCATTTTCCTTATTTTCCAGTTTTTGTTATTCATAATTCTTTTGATAAACGTTCACTATTTTTTCATAAGTTACACATGAATACATCATAATTTGTAAGTATACTAAGCTTGTAAAAATAATACAGCCAACATTATTTTTATAATTTTCTTTTTCATATGTTGATTACCCATCAAGGTAATCAACTCTCCTTCCTTTTAAATTTAATAAATACATTATAAAAAGCATCCGACCAGCCACCGGATGCTTTTTATCTGTCTAAACGCTTTTTTATTTATAATCTCTATTCTTTCCCGCTGATGCTTTCCAGAGAGGAAAATGCGTTTGCCAGATCAGCAAACTGTTTCAAAGTAAGAGCCTCTCCCCTTACCGTCATAGAAAATCCACATTTTTCCATACACTTCTCAATCTGATCTTTTGAATAAGAAAGTTCTGCGGAATTCTTCAGACTGTTTACGAGAGTTTTTCTTCGCTGGTTAAAAGAAGCTCTGATCAGACGGAACATAAGCTTTTCATCTTCCACCTGAACAGGAGGGGCTTCATGTTTCCGAAGACAGATTACCGCGCTTCCTACCTTTGGCCTTGGCATAAAGCAGTTTGGCGGCACATTCGCCACGATCTCCGGTCTGGCATAATACTGTACAGCCAGAGACAGGGCGCCGTAATCCTTGGAACCCGGCCCTGTCTGCATACGGTCGGCCACCTCTTTTTGTACCATTACTGTAATGGATGCCACTGGAACATGACTTTCAAACAATCCCATGATAATAGGCGTGGTGATATAGTAGGGAAGATTCGCCACAACCTTTATAGGTCTGCCCTGATTTTTTTCCCGGGCAAGCTTCTGAATATCTGTTTTCAGAATATCCCCGTGAATAACCGTCACGTTGTCCCAGTCCTTCAGCGTATCTTTCAGGATCGGGATCAGCGCGCTGTCTATTTCCACAGCAGCCACCTGACCTGCCGCCTCCGCCAGATACTGGGTCATCGTACCGATCCCCGGCCCGATTTCCAATACAAAATCATCTTTTGTTATTTCTGAAGCATGGATGATCTTTTCCAGAACATGCGTATCGATCAAAAAATTTTGACCAAACCTTTTCTGGAAAACAAATCCATATTTCTGAAGAACTTCAATGGTATTTTTCGGATTTCCAAGATAAGGTCTGGTCATAATTTATACTTCCTTTATTCTGTTCTAGTTAAAATCTCTCTCATAGAGAACTACATAACCGTCGGCGTTTGTTCTCTTTTTGGAAATGTTGCGTTTCAGCTTACGGATGCCTCCCTTTGATTTAGAAATGGCATTGTCAATGATTTCCTTCACAGCTCCTACGTTCATCGGCTGATCGTCCTTCTGGTTGGTACTGATCAGATTGTAAAGAGAAAGCATTGCCATCTGGTCAATGGTATATCCGTTTTCTCTTGTATATACCTTTGCAAAATTTACAAGCTCATCATTGGTAAATACCGGAATATTGATAAGAGACGTAAATTTTGACGTAAATTTCGGAAATCTTGCCATCAGCTTTCTCATGCCGATCTTTTCATCTTCCAGAATCACGATCATTCCGTCTGTCCGGAATTCCATTGCCTTATTCAACTGATTTACCGTTTCTTTCTTCAGCTTGTTGGCGTTTTCAATGACAAGGAAGCCTCCTGACATTTTGCGGACGATCTCAGCAATGTTTTTGCCGTTGATCTGCTCTGCAAAGACATAGGCAACTTTTGCAGCTTCCAGATTTAACTCTTTGCAGATTGCAGGGATCAGCGCTGAAATAAGCCTTGTTTTTCCTGTTTCACGGCCGCCCATAACAATAACGTTTCCTGTCTTGGACGTTTTGTCTGCCGCCGCCATCTGCACATCACAGAGAGCCGCTATGATCTGTTCTCTTAATCCGGGCACTTTCGCCAGATATGTAAACAGCTTCTTCTCATTTTCCGTAAGTTCTTTCTTTCTTGGAATAATATCCCTTTTGCCGTCGTCCGGATTAATGGAATCTACGAATCTCTCCAGTCTTTCTTCTTCCGTAAGCTTTCTTGCCGGTCTCTTTTTCGGTGCGGAAGCCGCCTTTCTTACAGGCTTTCTCTCCTCCTCGGCAAATACGGTACGTCTGTTTCTGTCAGGTTTCTTTATTTCCGCCGTTTTCTGAACGGACGCACGCTTCTTTTCCGGAAGGGGCCTGCGGCTGACTACAGGAAGCTCGTCAAGTTCATCATCTTCCTCATAATCGTCTATATTTTCAAATTCGTCCTCTTCACCGAAATCATCGTCAAACTCTTCTTCGTATTCTTCTTCCGGCTCCTCATCATATTCTTCTATGTCGTCTTCGTCCTGTTCCTCTCCGTAAAACTCCTCGTCATCCAGATCGTCATCTTCATAATCCGGTTCGTCCTGGACATCGTCGTACATTTCTTCGTCTTCTTCGTAGAAATCATCCTCGTCCTGACCGCCTTCATAAAAGACTTCTCCATCGCCGTCTGAATCTTCATCAACAAAATCTTCCTCCGGCTCGTCATAATAGATGTCCGCATCTTCTTCTGGAGCGTCTGTTTTGTCCTGTGTTTTTCCTGCAGGACCATTCAGAAATTCTTCTTCCGCGCTGCGAAGATCTTCCTCTGTCATGTAATCCTCAGAATCTTCTTCTACTGTTACTTCTTTCTTTTCCGGCTCAGGCTTCTTCACCTGATTTTCTTCCGGAATCTCAATTCCCTGAGCTGTTGCCGCCGCAAGGATCGTATCTTCAAGATTAAAATCCAGATCATTCTCTGATTCCAGATTCTTCTTTTCCGCATCCGGAAGAACAATATCAGGAGCTTTCGGAATTTCCGTATGAAGCGGGTTTTCCATACCAAGATTCTTCATAGATTCCGGGATTTCAAGCTCAGGAACCTTGATCTTGCTCTCCTTGTTTCCGGCAGACGTTTCCTTTTCAGCGACGGACGGACGGGTATCTACATCCTCCGGCTGTACGGAAGCATCCTCAGGCTCAAGAGCAGGAACATCCTCCATATTTTCCTCGGAAGAAATATCCTTGATCATTTCTTCCTGTACCTGGTCCTCCTGCATCTCTTCTTCTACTTTGGTAAGCTCTTCGTCCGTGTCCTTCTTCTTTCCGTTAAAGATATCCCGTATTCCTTTGGATATTTTTTCCTGAAGGCTTTCCGCGCTGTTCACATCTCTTTCGTCAATAAGAACGCTTTCAATTACAGGCGCGTCTTCTTTTGAAGAGGACTCTTCTGTTTTTTCTTCCTCATCTTCCGGCTCTTTCTTTTCTTTTCCGGCAGCCTGATCCACTGTAGTCAGATTCGGAATGAACTGCTTTTCATATTTTTCTTTTTCAGCTCCCGTAAGCTGCCCCATTCTGTTCTTCAGATCCAGAGCCTTTAACACATACTTGCCGTCGCTGAACCAGAGAATCATTTCATTGCAGAGATCCAGACATTTGTCCATATCTCCGTTCTGATAATACAGCTTCGCAAGTTCATAGGACCAGCGTTCTGTGAATTCTCTTTCTTTATAATCTTCAAGGATCCTGATCTGCTCCTCCAGCGGAGCCTGCTTTGCCTTGGCGATCTTATATTTCAGAATATACTGAGTGCTGTCGTTCGGAGCGACCTCAAGATATTCCTCATAAAATTCTGTGGCCTCGTCCACATCCTTCATTTTCAAAGAGACTTCAATTAATCTGTATAAAATATTCTTTCCAATGGGCGCTCTGTGATAAGCCAGCAGAAAAATTTCCCTGCTGTCCTCATACCGCTTGTTTGCCGCGTAAATTTCACCGACTACGCATAAATTACGGACGTTTTTCACGCGTCTCCAGTCGATACTGTCCACGACCTCCATTGCTTTCTTGTAGTCTTTCTTTTCTACAAGACGATTGATTTCTTCCAGTTTTATCCGAAATTCCTCTTTATCCAATATATTCACCAACTTTCCGTATTTACAACAAGTTACAACAAGTTTAACATAAGCCATAGGCCTTGTCAAAATACTTTATGATTTATGAACAGGGTTAAAAACCTCTCCCTTTATTACCCGGAATACCTTATTGATGTGGAACTGGTGGCTGATAAAATCATCCAGACCGGTACAGGTGATCAATGTCTGTATATCGTGGATGCTGTCCAGAAGATATGTCTGCCTGTTGCTGTCCAGTTCAGAAAGCACATCGTCGAGAAGCAGAACCGGCGTATCTTTTATTTTTTCTTTTACAAGATATATCTCAGAAAGCTTAAGCGAAAGAGCCGCCGTCCTCTGCTGCCCCTGAGAACCGTATTTTCGTATGTCTATGCCGTTTACCCGAAAACAGAGATCGTCTCTGTGAGGTCCGGAAGACGTCATTTTCAGCCGCATATCCTTTTCTCTGTTCCTCTTAAGGATTTCTTCAAACATGCCGGCCTGAGCGCTTGGCTCATAAAGCACCTCCAGATTTTCCTCTCCTCCCGTAAGGTTTCGGTGTATCTCACAGATAATGGAATTCAGCTCCTCTACGAACCTCATTCTTTTTTCAATGATCTTTCTTCCGTACTGCAGCATCTGAATATCCCAGATATCCAGTGTATCTTTAAGCTTCGGATTGGAATACAGATCCTTGAGCAGCCGGTTTCTCTGATTTACAATATGATTGTATCCCGCAAGATCCGTAAGATATATCTGATCAAGCTGGCATAGTTCCAGATCCATAAATCTTCTTCTTTCCCCAGGTCCGTTTTTGATGATATTCAGATCCTCCGGAGAAAAAAACACAAGATTTACGATGCCAAACAATTCTCTTGCCTTGTGTATGGGAAGTCCGTTGATAGCGGCGCCCTTTGCCTTATTCTTCCTCAAATGCATATCGATTTTGTAGGAAAGCCCATCCTTTACTACCTTCATACGGATGTGGGCGTCCTCTTCTCCAAATCGTATGATTTCTTTGTCTTTGCTTCCCCTGTGAGATTTCGTTGTTCCGCACAGATATACAGACTCCAGAATATTTGTTTTTCCCTGGGCGTTGTCTCCGTAAAAAATATTTGTTCCCTGATCCAGCTTCAGTTCCAGCGACTGATAGTTTCTGAAATTTTTTAATTGTACAGATTCAATATACATCTCTTATCTGATCACTTTTATTTCTTTATCCTGGAAGGAGATTACGTCTCCTTCATACACTTTTCTGCCTCTTCTTAAATCTGTCTCACCATTTACCTTTACCATTCCGTCCTGAATAGCATATTTGGCTTCCACACCGTCCTCTACGACCCCCGCAAGCTTCAAAGCCTGTCCAAGTTTGATAAATTCGTCCCTGATGGTGATTTCCAATTTAAACACTCCTTATCTTGTTTGATTCTGACTGATATTTACCGGAAGGATCAGATATGTGTATGTCTCTTCATCATCTCTGATAAAGCAGGGCGCTTTCGGATTCATCAAATACATGGTAATTGTTTCATCCTCGATAACTTTCAAAGCGTCGATCAGGAATTTCGGATTAAACCCGATCGTAATATCTTTTCCCTCTTTCACAATATCTATCTCTTCATTCATGGATCCCATTGCGGAATCGATCCTGAGCTCCATGCTGCCGTCGGTAATATCTATTACTATCGGTTTTTTGTCGCCCTCTCTGACAAGAAGAGTGGCTCTGTCGATACAGTCCAGAAATTCCTTTTTATTGATACTGAGCTTTGTATCATAATCGCTGGACAGCATCTGGTCAATACGGAAATATTCTCCCTCGATCAGACGTGAAACAACTATTGTCTGATTGAATTCAAAAAGTATATGGTTCTTTGTAAAATAGATGCTTACCTGATCGTCAACCTCTCCGGAAAGAATTTTACTGATCTCGCTGAGTGTCTTTCCAGGAACGACAATCTTTTTGTCAGAATATTCTCGTTTAAGCGGCATGCGTCTAATGGATATACGATGGCCGTCCAGAGATACTATTTTCAGACAATTATCCTTTATCTCAAATAGTTCACCGGTCATTAACCGGTTATTATCATTTAAAGCTATAGAGAAAAGTGTCTGACGAATCATTTCTTTTAATGTAAATTGAGAGATTGTAAGCGATTCTTCTCTCTCAATTAAAGGAAGATATGCAAAATCTTCGCCGTCTTTTCCAGGAATTGTAAATTTTGCTTTTTCACATGTGATCGTAGCCACATAATTGCTGTCCGTATGAATTGTTACGTCATTATCAGGAAGCCGGCGTATGATTTCATAGAAAATCTTTGCGTCAAGGGCAATTTTTCCTTTTTCAGCAATCTGTCCTTCTACAATAGTTTCAATACCAAGCTCCATATCGTTTGTAGTAAATTTAATATGATTTGTTGAAGCATCTATAAGAATACATTCCAAAATAGGCATTGTGGTTTTTGAAGGAACAGCTTTCAAAGATATATTAACGCTTTTTAATAGATTGTTTTTGGAACAGATGATTTTCATAGTGTGTATAACTTCCTTTCTGTTTGAAAATTGCCTTTATAGAATATAATATAAAAGAAATCCGCCGTAGCCGCCTTAGGGGCTGTGAATATGTGAAAAACCTTCATAAAGCCCGAAAATAAAGGATTTTCAAACTGTATAAAGTCGTGTAAAACTGCTGGTTTCGTATGTGGATAAACTGCTTAACCCTGTGGATTAATTTTTTTCTTTAAAGTTTCTATTGAGTTTTTCAGGTTGTCGTTTGTCTGGATTTCTTTTTCTATTTTCTCTATCCCGTGCATAACTGTAGTGTGATCCCTGTCTCCGAGGTGTTTGCCTATGGTCTTTAAGGAAGTGTCGATAATGTCCCGGCATAAATACATGGCTATCTGTCTCGGAGTCACGATCTTGGAACTTCTTTTGTTTCCGCAGAGATCGGCAACTGTTACATGATAATGTTCAGCCACTACAGAAATGATATATTCAGGAGTAATGACCTTCTGCTGATCCGGAGATATGATATCCTTCAGCGCCTGCTCCGCAAGTTCAAGGGTAACTTCTTTCTTTTCAAGCTTGGAGCTTGCCATTACTTTATTAAAGGCGCCCTCCAGTTCACGGATATTGGATTTTATATTGGTTGCTATATATTTTATAACTTCTTCATTAATATTATAGCCTTCCAGTTCTTCTTTTTTATGCAGGATCGCCATTCGTGTCTCATAATCAGGAAGGGTGATATCGGCGATAAGTCCCCATTCAAACCGTGAACGGAAACGTTCTTCCAGGATCTCCATATCTTTCGGCGGTTTATCCGAGGATATAATGATCTGTTTTTTGGCTCCGTGCAGACTGTTGAACGTATGGAAAAATTCCTCCTGGGTGGATTCTTTTCCTATAATAAACTGAATATCGTCTACAAGAAGCACGTCAATATTTCTGTATTTTTCCCGGAATTTCGACATTGCGGAATTATTTCCGTTACGGATGGTTTCGATCAATTCGTTTGTAAATTCCTCACTTGTTACATACAGAACCTTGCTGTTTTCATCATGTTCGATAATATAATGAGCAATGGAATGCATCAAATGGGTCTTTCCAAGTCCTGCTCCTCCGTAAATAAAAAGAGGATTATAGGTATCCCCCGGTGATTCCGCTACCGCAAGAGCCGCTGCCTGGGCAAACTTGTTGTTGCTTCCCACAATAAAAGAGTCAAAAGTATATTTCGGATTCAGATGAGCTTCCTCGCAGCGCTGGTCACGAAGGGATTCAGAGGCAGACGCATTATTATAAGAAGTATTTTCTTTTTTCGGTACATCTTCCGGAAGGATAAATTTAATTTCGCAGCTTTCCATTCCTGTTATTTCACAGATTGTTACCTGCAGCGGAAGTTTATACTTTTTTGTAATAATATTGATCAGTACCATTTGCTCTGAAGGAACAAGGATTGTAACTACATTATCCTTTACTTCATAAACTTTCAAAGGTTTCAGCCATGTATTGAACGCGACGTCGGCGACGTCATATTCTACTTTTACAGTCTGCAGAATTTCATCCCATTTTTCTATAACTTTATCCATGTTTTGTTCTCCCGGTTCCCTAGAGTCATCGTTTCAAAATATAAATTAAGTCTGAAAGACATAAATATCCTTTTATATATTATAATAAATAATGTTTTTTCGCAATGCCTAATTATATATTTATCTTATCCACACTTATCCACATGTGGATAATGTGAAGAATATGGAAAACCCTCATAGGGTTTACATAACAACATAAAAAGTGGAAAACAGGGTATGGGGATAGTGTATAACCTTTTCCACGGCGCGAATATTGTAAAATAAAGGGTTTTTTCAACATTATGTGTAAAGAATAATCGAAATTTGTGGATAAATATCCAGGAGAATTATAAGTTATCCACAAGTTATCCACAAAATGTGGATAAACTTACGTCAACTATAATTATCCACATAAGCATGTTGATATAAAAAATCCTTTATTTTTCGCGGTAAATTATGTTTTTTTGCTTGACGAAAAGAGGCTTTATGAATATAATTGAAATGATGTTCTATGAAAATTAATTATCGAAAATAGATAAAGGAGGTGCTTTACCTATGAAAATGACATTTCAGCCGAAAAAAAGATCAAGAGCGAAAGTTCACGGCTTCAGAGCCCGCATGAGCACAAAGGGCGGCCGTAAAGTATTAGCTGCAAGAAGATTAAAAGGAAGAAAGAAATTATCAGCATAAGACCGCAGTTATGTGGTCTTTTCTTCTATAATTTTAAGTTTATCTCTGCAGGAAAAAGCAGAATTGCTGTTTATGTTCCGGAAACAGGAACGTTCTGCAGGAGAAAAAGAAGGAGGATTCTATGAGATATTCAGAGTCCTTGAAGAAAAACAGAGATTTTCAACAGGTATACAGGCATGGAACATCACAGTCAAATCGGTATCTGGTGATGTATGTACTGAAGAATCAGTACAATAAGAATCGTTTGGGAATATCCGTAAGTAAAAAAGTAGGAAATAGTGTGGTACGCCACAGAGTCACCAGGTTGATAAGAGAAAGTTATCGGTTAAATGAAAGCGCATTTGATAAAAGTCTGGATATTGTTGTGATTGCGAGACCATCTGCAAAAGGAAGAAGCTATCAGGAAATTGAAAGCGCGCTTCTGCATCTTGCAGGAAGGCATCACATGGCAGGTGAAAAAAATGAAAAGATTTCTGATTAAAATGATACGTCTCTATCAAAAATATTTATCGCCGATGAAGAGAACGAAATGCCCTTATATTCCCACATGTTCTCAGTATGGTTTGGAGGCAATTGAAAAGTATGGCGCTTTAAAAGGAGGGATTCTCGCTTTATGGCGGATATTAAGATGCAATCCCTTTTCTCATGGAGGATATGATCCGGTGCCGTAATGCCAAAAGAAATGGCAATTGGAGGAAATGAAAATTGGAAATGATATTAGCTACGAAGAGCAGTACGCCGATCATCGGTCAGATTTCTGTTGTAATGGGATGGATCATGAACGGAATCTACAAAGTACTGGACGGATTATTCGGAATTCAGAATCTTGGTCTTTGTATTATTATTTTCAGTATTCTGATCTATCTGTTTATGACTCCTCTGCAGATCAAACAGCAGAAGTTCTCAAAGCTGACTTCTGTTATGCAGCCGGAGCTCCAGAAGATCCAGAAAAAATATCAGGGTAAAAAAGACCAGGCATCTATGCAGAAAATGCAGGAGGAGACTTCTGCCGTTTATCAGAAATATGGAGTTTCGCCCACAGGAAGCTGTGTGCAGCTATTGATACAGCTCCCTATTCTCTGGTCTCTGTGGGATGTTATCCAGAATATTCCCGCCTATGTAGGAAGTGTAAAGAATTTATTTGAGGGACTGGCAACACAGATCATCGGAGTGGGCGGATATACAGATCTGATCCAGAATTTTATTACAGACAATAAAATGACGAGAGTCAAGTTCTTAGTGGAAGACGGAAAGGCAACTGCGGATTCTGTTATTAATTTCCTTTATGCTCTTTCTCCTTCTCAGTGGGATAAGCTTGCGGACATGAGCCAGTTTTCCGGATTTACAGATCTGATCAACAGTACAAAAGATGGAATCCAGGGTATGCAGACCTTCGGAGTCCTGAATATTGCGGAACAGCCATGGAACTATATTAAGACAGGTTCACTGATTCTTGTCATTGCGGCTCTTGCAATTCCTGTTCTTTCCTGGGCAACGCAGATGCTGAACTTAAAGCTGATGCCTCAGGCTGCGGCACAGCAGAATACAGATGACAGCACAGCTAATTCAATGGCGAACTCCATGAAAACCATGAATACGGTCATGCCGATCATGTCTGCCGTATTCTGCTTCACTTTCCCTGTAGGTCTTGGTATTTACTGGATTTCCAGTGCCGTTGTCAGAAGTATCCAGCAGCTTCTCATCAACCGTCATCTGAATAAGATGAATATTGACGATCTGATCAATGAAAATATGAAGAAGATGGAGAAGAAGAGAGAAAAGGCTGGTCTTCCTCCTCAGAAAATCACGAATCAGGCTCATCAGAGCGTGAAAAATATCAACAGGATCGAAAAAGGAAACAGCGGTTCCAATGAATCAGAGCGCGCGAAAAAGGTAGAGGAATCTTACCGCAGAGCGTCCGGTGCTAAGCCTGGAAGTATTACGGCTAAGGCGAATATGGTAAGAGACTTTGATGAGAGGAATAAGAAGAAATAGGAAGGAACGGAGGGGTTCACCATGGATGAGTATGTTCAGTTTTCGGCAAAAACAAAGAACGAAGCAATTACAAAAGCATGTATTGAATTAGGCGTATCCAGCGACCAGTTGGATATTCAGGTGATCACGGAAGGCAGTACCGGATTTTTCGGGTTCGGAAGCAAGCCTGCGATCATTAAGGTCCGCAAGCTGAAAGACGCCTCTGAAGAAGAAGAAATTGAGAAAATCGTTGATTCTGTAAAGATTGAATCCTTTAAAGAAGAAAGAAAAAAAGAAGTTCAGAAAACAGCGCAGAAAGCTTCTGTAAAACAGCCTTCAAAGCCTGTAAACAAGCAGGAGCAGAAAGCTGAAAATGTGAAAGAACAGAAGGAAAGCAAAGAAGAAAAGGTACAGAAAGAAAAGCAGCCCAAACCGGTCAAAGAAAAAGCTTCTAAAGAGAAAGCGTCCAGGGAACAGAAGGAAAAGACGCCGAAAGAAAAACCGGTGAAAGCTTCAAAGGAAATCGAGATCATTACAGATCCGGAAGAGATCAAAGATATTGAAAACAGGGCGTTTGTATTTTTGAGAGATATATTTGCTTCCATGGATCTTGGTGAAGTGGAGATCGTTTCAAAATATAATACAAAAGACGGCTGTCTGGAAGTTGACTTTGAAGGGAACGATATGGGAATCCTTATTGGAAAGAGGGGACAGACCCTCGATTCTCTTCAGTATCTTACCAGTCTTGTCGTAAACAAGGGAAAATCTTCTTATATCCGCGTGAAACTGGATACAGAGGATTACAGAAGAAGAAGAAAAGAGACTCTTGAGAATCTTGCGAGAGGGATTGCCTACAAGGTGAAAAAGACAAGGAAGCCCGTAGTGCTTGAACCTATGAATCCCTATGAGAGAAGAATCATTCATTCAGCTCTTCAGGGAAATAAATTTGTAGAAACTATCAGCGAGGGCGAAGAGCCTTATCGTCATGTGGTAGTAAAACTAAAAAGATATTAAAGATCAAAAAGGTTTCGGCGCAGAAATTTTTTCTGATGCCGGAACAGACAGAAAATGTTATTCTAGGTGAAAGCGTGAATAACACGTAGTCAGCGTGTGCTTTTACCGGAATAACATTTTTTATTACATTAAAATAATCCTGTTTTTAAGTTCCAAAAAGGAGTTTATTTATGGAAACAACAATCGCTGCGATTTCCACAGCTATGAGCGCGTCGGGAATCGGAATCGTCCGGATGAGCGGACCGGAGGCCATGGATATTATTTCCAGGATTTACCGTTCAAAAAAAGGAAAAAAGAAAATAAAAGAAGTAAGCAGCCATACTATTCATTACGGATTTATTTATGACGGTGATGAAGTGGTGGATGAAGTCCTGGTGATGATAATGAAGGCGCCCAGGACGTATACAGGAGAAGATACGGTGGAGATAGACTGTCACGGCGGAGTTTATGCCATGAAAAAAGTTCTTGAAACCGTATTAAAAAACGGAGGCCAGATCGCAGAACCCGGAGAGTTTACGAAAAGAGCGTTTTTAAACGGAAGGCTGGATCTTTCTCAGGCCGAAGCGGTTATGGACGTGATCCAGGCAAAAAGCTCCGTGGCTCTGAAAAGTTCTGTAGAACAGCTAAAAGGTTCTGTTCTGCGCGCAGTAAAAGAAATCAGAAGCACGCTTCTTTACCAGATCGCCTATATTGAATCAGCTCTTGACGATCCGGAACACATCAGCCTGGAAGGATATCCGGAGGAGCTGAAAAAGACAGTGGAGGAGCAGAGTGAAAAAGTGGAAAAACTCCTGAAATCCGCAGATGACGGAAGAATGATCCAGGAGGGGATCAAGACGGTTATCCTGGGAAAACCAAATGCGGGAAAATCTTCTCTTCTGAATTTTCTGGTGGGAGAGGACCGGGCTATTGTAACGGACATAGCAGGAACCACAAGAGACACTTTGGAGGAATATATTTCTCTTCACGGAATAAGTCTTCGGATCATAGATACTGCCGGTATCCGGGAGACGGAAGATATTGTGGAAAAAATCGGAGTAGGAAAGGCAAAGAAAATGGCGGAAGATGCGGATCTGATCCTGTATGTGGTGGATTCTTCTCTGCCGCTGGATGAAAATGACAGGGAGATCATGGGACTTCTTTCCGGAAGAAAAAGTATTGTGATATATAATAAAACAGATCTGTCTCCCGTTGTGGATATATCGGAATTAAAGGAGAAAACAGGAAGCCCTGTAATCCCTGTGTCAGTGGTGGAGGAAACCGGTATTACAGAACTGGAAGAAACCATTAAAAAGATGTTTTTCAGGGGTGAGATTTCTTTTGACAATGAAGTTTATATTACAAACGCAAGACATAAGAGAGCCCTTGAGGAAGCTCTGGAAAGTCTGAATATGGTCAGATCCAGTATTGAAGCGGGGATGAGCGAGGATTTCTTTTCCATTGATTTTATGAGCGCATATGAAAGCCTTGGAAAGATTATCGGAGAGTCTGTGGGAGAGGATCTTGTAAATGAAATTTTCTCAAGATTTTGTGTGGGAAAATAGCCGGAAAGTACATGAAGCGCAGGAGGTAAATGGTCATGGAGAAAAAAAGGCTTGAAAAAAGCTGTGACATAGTGGTTGTAGGAGCCGGACACGCAGGCTGCGAGGCTGCGCTGGCTGCGGCGCGTCTGGGAATGGAAACAGTAATGTTTACCGTCAGTGTGGAAAGTATTGCCCTGATGCCCTGCAATCCAAATATAGGAGGAAGCTCCAAAGGGCATCTGGTAAGAGAAGTGGACGCCCTTGGGGGAGAAATGGGAAAAAATATTGATAAAACCTTTATCCAGTCAAAGATGCTGAATAAATCAAAAGGACCTGCCGTCCATTCTCTGAGAGCCCAGGCAGATAAACAGGCGTACAGCACAGAAATGAGAAAAACTCTGGAAAACCAGGAACATCTGACCATACGGGAAGGAGAAGTAACAAAACTTCTTACAGAAAATGGAGAGATAAAGGGAGTGGAACTGTATTCCGGAGCTGTTTACTGGTGCAGGGCAGTGATATTGTGTACGGGAACCTATCTGAAGGCAAGATGTATCTATGGAGACGTAAGCAACGCCACAGGGCCAAACGGCCTGAAAGCGGCTAATTATCTTACAGATTCCCTCAAGGAGCTTGGAATTGAGATTTTCCGCTTCAAAACAGGGACGCCTGCCCGGATTGCCGGAAATACCATTGATTACTCAAAAATGGAAGAGCAGTTCGGCGATGAAAGGATCGTGCCCTTTTCTTTTTCCACTGATCCTGAGGATGTACAGATTGAACAGAAGTCCTGCTGGCTGACTTATACAAACGAAAAGACCCATGAAATCATCAGAAATAATCTGGACCGTTCCCCTCTTTATTCCGGTGTGATCGAAGGAACAGGACCGAGATACTGTCCTTCTATAGAGGACAAGGTAGTACGTTTTGCGGACAAAAACCGCCATCAGGTATTTATTGAGCCGGAAGGACTTTATACAAATGAAATGTATATCGGCGGAATGTCCAGTTCTCTGCCGGAGGATGTGCAGGACGCCATGTATCATTCTGTTCCGGGACTGGAAAATGCAAAAATCGTAAAAAATGCTTATGCCATTGAATATGACTGCATCAATCCAAGACAGCTTTATCCCACACTGGAATTCAAGAAGATAAAAGGGCTGTTCAGCGCAGGACAGTTTAATGGAAGTTCCGGATACGAGGAAGCGGCCGCACAGGGGCTTATAGCGGGTATTAACGCCTCTATGAAGCTGAAAGGCAGGGAGATGCTGGTATTGGACCGTTCAGAGGCTTATATCGGCGTTCTGATAGACGACCTTGTGACAAAGGAAAACCATGAGCCGTACCGAATGATGACAAGCAGGGCGGAATACCGTCTTTTGCTGAGACAGGACAACGCGGATCTCAGGCTTCGCAAAAAAGGATATGAGGCAGGTCTGATTGACAGAGAAACTTATGAGAAAACGCTGGCAAAAGAAGAGGCTATCGCCGCTGAGATTAAAAGAACGGAAAAGGCTTCCGTCGGGGGAACGCCGGAGGTCCAGAAGCTTCTGGAGGAGAAAGGAAGTACTCTTCTGAAATCGGGAACTACCATAGCAGAGCTGATCAGAAGGCCGGAGCTTACTTATGAGGATCTTGCTCCTGTGGATAAGGATCGTCCGGATCTTCCCTGGGATGTGAAGCAGCAGGTGGAAATCAATTTAAAATATGAAGGCTACATCAAAAGACAGATGAAGCAGGTGGAGCAGTTTAAAAAGCTGGAATCAAAGAAGATTCCGGAAGATCTGGATTATGAGAAAGTAGGAAGCCTGCGTACAGAGGCAAGGCAGAAACTGGAAGCTTTCCGGCCGGTATCTATCGGACAGGCATCCAGGATTTCAGGCGTATCTCCGGCTGATATTTCTGTTCTTCTTGTCTATCTGGAACAGTACCGGAGAAAATCCGCAAAAGAATCATAAAATGTGGAAAAAATTAGGCATAAGGAGAAAACAGTCAAAATGAGCTATGATCTAAGTACATTGGAGCAGGGCTGCAGGCAGCTTAAAGTTATATTGAACGATGCTCAGAAAAAACAGTTTACGGATTTTTATGAATTTCTAATAGAAAAAAATAAAGTGATGAATCTTACCGGAATCACAGAGTTTCAGGAAGTGCTGGTCAAGCACTTCCTGGACAGTCTGGCTTGTGTGAAGGCTGTGGACATGGCAAAAACAGAAAATATGATAGATGTGGGAACAGGAGCCGGATTTCCCGGAATCCCGTTGAAAATTGCTTTTCCCCATTTGAAATCCTGCCTTCTGGATTCTCTTAAAAAAAGAGTGAATTTTCTGGAGGAAACTTTCAGGCTTTTGAATCTTGAAGAGATTACTGCAGTTCACGGACGGGCGGAAGAATACGCCAGAAAAAAAGATTACAGAGAATCCTTCGATCTCTGCGTTTCAAGAGCTGTGTCCAATCTGGCTACTCTCTCCGAATACTGCCTTCCCTATGTAAAAAAGGGAGGATATTTTATTTCCTACAAATCGGGAGCAGTAAAAGAAGAAGCGCAGCAGGCAGAAAAGGCAATTAAAATTCTGGGAGGAGAAATAAAGGATATTATTTATTTTTCTCTTCCTGATTCAGAAATACAGCGTTCCCTGGTGGTGATCGAGAAAACCGGCTTATGTCCGGCCCGTTATCCCCGGAAAGCAGGAACACCTTTAAAGGAACCTCTCTGAGTATTTGCTCGTTTCACAGAATCATCACAAATTTATCCTATTTTTATCACAACTTTTTCATAAAATATTCAAAGAGCAGATACAAATTATCTGCTCAAAAGGAAGATGTTTCCGGGTACCCCCTATCTCTGTTTCTCCCGGAAACATCTTCTGCTGCAGAAAAGGAGGAGAGATTTGTGATTGAAGTGAAAAACCTGGTCAAGCGATATGGAGATCATACGGCAGTTGACCACCTTTCTTTCCAGATAGAGAAAGGAAAAATCTACGGTTTTCTGGGTCCTAACGGCGCAGGAAAGTCTACTACCATGAACATAATTACCGGCTATATTGCCTCTACGGAAGGAACTGTGTCTATAGACGGCCATGATATTCTTGAAGAGCCGGAAAAGGCGAAAAAATGTATTGGCTACCTTCCGGAACAGCCGCCTCTTTATTTTGATATGACTGTTCTGGAATACTTAAAATTCGCGGCAGATCTGAAAAAAATTCCCAAAGATAAAAAGAATGAAATGATTCAGGAGGTTATGGATACTGTAAAAATTACAGATATGAAAAACCGGCTGATCAAGAATCTGTCAAAGGGCTACAGGCAGAGAGTGGGACTTGCCCAGGCAATCCTGGGATATCCGGATGTGATCATTCTGGACGAACCTACTGTGGGACTGGACCCGAAACAGATCATAGAGATCAGAGATTTAATAAAAAATCTTAAGAAAAAACATACTGTTATACTGAGTTCCCATATTCTTTCGGAGGTCAGCGCCGTCTGCGATTATGTACTGATCATATCCCACGGCAGACTGGTTGCCAGCGACACGCCGGACAACTTAAGCAAACTGGCGGCAGGCTCCAATAATCTTTCTCTTATTGTGAAAGGAGAAAAAGAGTCTATCCGTCAGCTTCTCAGTGAAATTCCGGGAGTGAAAACAATCACGGTAAACAGTGCGGAGAACGAAAAAGGATGGCGTGTGAAACTTTCTACGGAAGAAAGCACAGATATCAGAGAAGAAGTCTTTTACAAGATGGCGGAGAACCATTATCCGATTCTTGAAATGCAGTCGGAAAAGGTATCCCTTGAGGAAATCTTCCTGGAACTGACAGACGGCGGAAACGATAAAAAAGATGATTCCAGTCAAAAGAAAGAAAATAAGACAGAGAATCATGAAGAAGAGGGGGGAGAGCAATGACAGCCGTTTATAAACGTGAATTAAGAAGTTATCTTACATCAATGATCGGATATATTTTTATCTTTTTTGTTCTGCTGCTTACAGGAATATATTTTTCAGCTTATCAGCTAAGCGCCGCTTATCCGAAATTTGAATATACATTAAGCGCGCTTACTTTTGTATTTCTGATCAGTGTGCCTATTCTTACCATGAGGGTCCTGGCGGAAGAAAGAAAGCAGAAAACAGACCAGCTTCTCCTTACTGCGCCGGTTTCTGTAGAAAAGATCGTAATGGGAAAATATCTGGCTCTTGTTACAGTTTTTGCGATTCCTATGGTGATCATCTGTCTGTATCCTCTGCTGATGACAAAATTTGGAACAGTTTCCCTGGGAATGGCTTATACGGCTATCCTCGGATTTTTCCTTTTAGGATGCGCAAATCTGGCCATTGGAGTTTTCATTTCATCTCTTACAGAAAGCCAGGTAATTGCGGCGGTGCTGACATTTGTCTTTTTATTTGCATTTTATATGATGAACGGAATCTCCTCCTTCTTTTCCGAAGGAGCACTGTCTACCTGCATTACCTTCGGACTTCTTGTACTGGCGGCGTCCATCATCATTTATACCATGATAAAGAATTTTATGATATCAGCCGTTGTCTGTGTGGCAGGCGAAGCGGTTCTGGCCGTACTGTATCTGGTGAAGTCAGAATTTTTCGCGGGAGGTATTCAGAAGGTTCTTCAGGTATTTAATATCAGCGGTCATTTTGACAATTTTGCCAACGGGATTTTTGATATAAAAGGAATTCTGTATTTTATTTCTGTAATAGCTGTTTGTGTCTTCCTGACCATTCAGTCTATTGTAAAAAGACGCTGGAATTAGGAGGTTGGGAAGATGAAATTGACCGAAAAGTTTAAGAAAAGAAAATCAGACCCGGATAAAAAGAAACATATAAGAAAAGGAATCAACAAGAAAGCGCTGAAAAACGGATCTTACAGTGTGATGATCAGCGTGGTTTTTGTTGTCATTGTCGTTGTGGTAAATCTGATCGTGGATGCTCTTCCTACAACTTACACAGAGCTTGACGTCAGCGACCAACAGCTTTTCAGTATCGGAGATCAGACAAAGGATTTCCTGAAGGATCTGGATAAAGATGTGACAATATATCAGATCGCCGAAAGCGGTTCAGAAGACGAAGTGATATCCAAGCTTCTGAAAAAATATGAGGAAGAATCCGATCACATCAAAGTAGAGCAAAAAGACCCTGTGGTAAACCCGAAATTCACGTCGGAGTATACGGACGACGATGTAAGTTCCAATAGTCTGATCATTGTCTGTGGAGACAGAAGCAAAGTAGTTGATTACGGAAATATTTATGAAAGCTCTATCGACTACAATACTTATAGCTATACTACCAGCGGATTTGACGGAGAGGGACAGATCACCAGCGCTATTTCCTATGTAACTTCCGAAAATCTTCCGGTTCTTTATACCTTGGACGGACATGGAGAAAAGGCTCTGGATTCTACTCTGCAGGAAGATATAGAGAAGGCAAATATAGAGATTAAATCCCTGAATCTTCTTACGGAGGAAACTGTTCCGGAGGATGCGGACTGTCTGATGATCAATTCTCCTTCTTCTGATATTACAGAAGATGAGAAAGATGCGATCATAGAATATCTGGAAAACGGCGGAAAGGCAATGATCTTCTCTGATTATACAGAGGAGCCAATGGATAATTTCGACGCTGTGTTGGAAAATTACGGTGTGGAAAGAGTGGACGGCATTGTTCTTGAAGGAGATACGCAGCATTACGCAATGCAGATGCCTTATTATCTTGTTCCTACTGTAAACAGTACGGAGGCGATTTCTGATTTTGCTTCCCAGGGATATTATGTTCTCGCTCCTTATGCCCAGGGAATCCGTAAGCTTGATAATGTCAGGGATACCCTTACAGTAGAAAGTCTTCTGACTACCTCGGACAGCGCATATTCAAAAGTTAATGTAAACGATAATACACTGGAAAAGACAGAAGAAGATATTGAAGGTCCGTTTGATCTTGGAGTAAGCATTACGGAAGATGTGGGCGACGATAAGACCACCCAGATTGTTTATTATTCCACTTCAAACCTGATGGACAGCCAGATCAACCAGATGGTAGCGGGAGGAAATGAGCAGATGATCACAGAATCTCTGAACTGGATGTGCAGTACAGATGATACGTCTACAATTTCCATCCCGTCAAAGAGTCTGGAAGTTTCCTATCTGACTTTGACGGCTTATGATGTAAGCTTCTGGAAGATCTGTGTAATGGGACTGATTCCGGGAGTATTCCTGGTGGTTGGTTTTGGCGTATGGCTGAAAAGGAGAAAAGCATAATGAAAAGTAAAACCGTAAAAATGATTTCTGCTGTGGGGGTACTGGTGGTTTTATGCGGCGCTTATGCAGGCGTGAAATCCTATGTGTCCTCCCAGGAAGAAAAAGAAGCTGAGGAAGCGGATCAGAGCGTCGATGTGGTAGATATCAGTTCAGACGATCTCTCTTCTGTATCCTTCCTGTCAGAAGACGGCGAGAAAGTGATTTTGGAAAAAGAGGATGATTCCTGGGTGAAAAAGGATCAGACGGATTTTCCTCTGGATCAGGATACTGTCAACAGCGCGGTAAACGGGATTGCTGCTCTGACTGCGGATCAGAAAGTGGAGGGTTCGGAGGATTTAAGCGAGTACGATCTTGATAAACCGGAAAATGAGATTACCCTTGCTGCGGAAGGCGGCGAGGAAACTACCATTCAGGTGGGAATGAAAAATGATTCTGCCAGCCAGTATTATATAAAAAAATCAGGAGATGACGAGGATATCTATCTTGTATCCTCCTCGTCCATAGATCCTTTTATGGGTTCTGTTTACAGTTTTGCACAGACAGAGACGTTTCCGGCTGTAACTTCATCTACCATCACAGACGTTAAGGTGGAAAAAGAAAACGGGTATGAGCTGAGCAGAGACAGCGAAACGTTAGGCTGGGATGTTTCGGACGGAAAAGAAACAGATAAAGCCGATACTACAAAGGCAGGCAATATTACCTCCGCTATCGGTTCCCTCTCCTATGAAGATTTTGTGGACTATAATTGTACAGACGACTCCAAATACGGTTTTGACGACCCATATGCGGTAATTACTGCAAAGTATACGGAAGAAGAGGAAGTGGAAGAGGATACGGATACAGAGGAAGATACCTCCGGAGGAGCGGAAACAGATACGGAGGACGGCTCTTCCGCAGAGGATCCGGACGCCGGGGAAGACGCAGAGGAAACCAATACCGGAGAAGAAACGGGAACTGCAGAAGCTTCTGAGGATGCTGAAGACGAGGAACCTGAGACGGTTACAGTAGATAAGGAACTTGTTATTTATGTAGGAGATCAGACAGATGACAGCCGTTATGTGAAGGTAAATGACAGCAATGAGGTTTACACTATAACGGAAGATTCCCTGACAGATATTCTTGACAGCACGATGGAGGATTTCTATGATCTTACGGTAAGCTATCTTTCTGTAAATAATCTGGAAACCCTGGAAATCGAAGCTGGGGGAGAAACTCATGAGGTAGAAGTGATAAGAGAAACTTCAGAGGATGAAGACGGTGAGGAAACCACCACATATTCCTATGAGCTGGACGGCCAGGAGATGGACGAAACGGACTTTACTACCTTCTATAACAAGATGAATAATATGATCGCTCAGGAAAGACTGACAGAAGATTATGAACCGGAAAACGATCCTTCCTACACCTTTACCATGATCGACACTGACGGCCGGGAAACGCTGGTGAAATACTACGAATATGATACGAATTTCTATGCCGCAGTAGTGGACGATAAGGTTTATCTGGTAAATAAGATGAATGTCCGTGACATGGAAGAAGCCTATGAGGAAATGATCGGAGCTTCAGACACTGATTCAGCAGAAGAATAAAATATCCGCAAAAACGCCCATCCCCGGTATATGCCGGAGACGGGCGTTTTAACATCATAGATAAAAGTTTTATAAATGAGGTGTTCAGAACAGGCAAACTGTTCAGAAGAAAATCCCAACCTGTTCCAGAAAATGTTCCGGATCTTCCACATGAGGAAAATGTTTTGTCTTTGGAAGGACCGCCGCTTCAATAGAAGGATTAATATCCTGATAATCTTCGATAATAGACGTTCCGTTATTTTCTGCGGATCCCTCGATAATAAAGATACTGTTGTCAATATTTTTCAGGCTGTGGACAATGTCTATATTGACATATTTGGAAGATTTGCTTGCGTACAAGGCTTTTGCCTGACTGCCGCCTCTGTGGGCGCCTTCATAATAGGCGTCAATGAGATCCTGATCCGGATGGAAAGGATCAAAAAGCATATTCTCAATAAAGAAATTCTGTACAGCCTCTCTTGATACGGCAATATGATATACAAGTGTGCCGAACACAGGAATTTCAAGAAAATATTTAAGAAGCTTTTCTTTTTTTCCGGGCATCTTCTGCAGACTTCCGGGAGCAGGAGGGTTCACAAGCATAACCCTGTTAAATAAACTGTGTTCGTTGCGGCAGGCCATGATCACAAAGGAACCGGAAAAACCGCTGGCGATCACATCTGTTTTTTCTCCGATCACATTTCTGATAAAATCACAGATAACCTGCACATAGACAAAGTTGGTATAAGTGATCCCTGGTTTTTCCGAACGGCCGCAGCCGAGAAGATCTATGGTATATACCGTATGCTCCAGTGCAAGGGCTTCTTCTACTTTATTCCACTCGTATCCGGAAGAACCGGGAAGAAGATCATGGATCAGAAGTACCGGGCTTCCTTTTCCTTTTTTTGTATAATAAATTTCACCAAAACGCCATTTATAATAATTTCTTCTGTCAGTATCCAGCATTTCTTTTAGAACAGCAGACGCAGCGATAATTTTATTGATAATATGGATGACTGCTGTTGCTATAGCAAACAAAACCACAAAAGTGGCCAGTTTATTTTTGTGTTTTTTCATCTTTAACCCCCTTTTTCTGCTGTTTGGGCAGTATTGATAAATAAGTCAAAAAGTGAGATCCTCTTTTCTTATTATACGCTAAAATATTTCTTTTTACAATGCTATAGCAAAGAAAGAAGCTGTTGAATATCGTCCTTTTTCGTGGCCCAGCTTGTGGCGAAACGGACGATCGTGTGGGTTTTATCCGCTTTTTCCCAAAAACTGAAAACCACATTTTTTTTCAGTTTTTCCATTTTTTCATCCTCCAGTACTACAAAAATCTGATTAGTAGGGGAATCATTATACAGGGTGTATCCCTTATCCTGGAATCCTTTTTTCAGAATAGAGGCGGTTTCTATGGCGGTTCTTCCGATTTCCTCATAGAGACGGCCGGTAAATAAAGCGTCGAATTGGATTCCCAGAAGCCTGCCTTTTGCCAGGAGAGCGCCATGCTGCTTTACAATGGTCATGAAGTGAGAAGGAGCGTTGTGCTTCGGAAAGACAACGGCCTCCCCGCATAAAGTCCCTGCTTTTGTTCCGCCGATATAAAATACATCGCAAAGCCGGGCAATATCAGCGAAAGTCAACTGGTTTTCCGGGCTGGAAAGTCCTGTGATCAGTCTTGCTCCGTCCAAATAAAGTGGAATTGTGTATTTTCGGCATATTTCCGAGATGGCGGTCATTTCATCCTTTGTATAAAGAGTCCCGTATTCAGTAGGATGAGAAAGATAGACCATTCCCGGAAAAACCATGTGTTCATGGTTTTCGTCTGAATAAAAAGTCTCCAGATAAGTTTCAAGAGAAGAGGGGATGATCTTTCCGTCTTTTTGAGGCAGAGACAGAACTTTATGGCCTGTTGTCTCGATGGCGCCTGCCTCATGGGTGCTGATATGCCCGGTAACGGCTGCAAGAACTCCTTCATACTGCCTGAGCATACTGCAGATCACAATCTGATTTGTCTGAGTACCGCCACAGAGAAAATAAACGTCTGCCTGGGGACAATGGCAGATGCTTCGGATTTTTTCTTTTGCTGAAGAACAGTAGGGGGCAGAGCCGTATCCCGGCAAATGTTCCATATTTGTTTCTAATAAGCGCTGCAGAATTTTTTTATGAGCGCCTTCTGAGTAGTCGTTTTCAAAATATAACATAAGCTTCCTCACATAATAAAATATTTGTCTGCTGCAGTAAATTTATTTTAGCATAGGATTCTGGATTTACGCAATCTTTGAAAAAAGAAATCTGATTATAAGAAATATTACTTTGAAAGTATTGACATATATTTTTGAATAGTGTATTTTAGTAGTAAGTAGTAAGTAGTAAGTAGTAAGTAGTAAGTAGTAAGTAGTAAGTAGTAAGTAGT
>ERZ1643246.371-NODE-371-length-59214-cov-7.839128_pt1 | contig 59214 bp, 56 predicted proteins | sample MGYA00579265_ERZ1643246 | MGnify/ENA primary metagenome ERZ1643246 (study PRJEB29033, sample SAMEA4952261) | chicken gut metagenome | biome: Broiler Chicken; feature: Gastrointestinal Tract; material: Caecum | place: Ireland | collected 2018 | study: Broiler... | reverse complement strand
AATCGAAAAGAAATATTTTGCTAATTTATACTTGACTTTTCATAGCTGGTCTCCTCATAATACTACCAATACTATATATGCTATAGAAAACAAACTCCCCTGAAATATACTTAAGTTTATGAAATAATAAAGAAATATGATCTTTAACAATAGTTCCATTCGGTTTCGTTGTATATCTCGCCAAGCAACTATAATTCCTCGCAAAATATATAATAATGATATACTTGTACCAATAAGTCCTATCTGCAACAGCAAATCTATATATGTATTGTGGGGGACACTATCTCCAGTTGCTACAAAAAGAGAATTCAAGCCAAAAAGTAGTCGGAGATTTCCTTGTTCATTAAAAATATATCGAAATGCCTCATATGACAAATCACTTCGCCCTGATGTAAAATAAGAGGCGTTTCCTATATTTATAAAAATTAGCTTTTCTTTCATTCTGGAGATATATGCATCAATCGTTTCATTCCTCATACTGTCTGGCATAGAAGTATAAATAAAGGCAATAAGGAGTACAAGAAAAATAATGACCAGCGTATTCCACAATTTTTTAGGCAATGATTCGCGTTTTACATAAATGTACCCAAATATAACCAGTAATAAACCTATCAAGCCTGATGTGGATAATGTCACTGTCATGGCATATATTGCACATATCGTCATAGCTGCCTTCAAATACCACTTGAAATCTTTATCAAAGAGAGCTGTAGCAATTCCCATATTCAAAAGCATTGAAGAAAAATTGGAATCTCCAATACCAACACCTATGATTCCTTTCCTTAAGAAAGCAGTAGAGTATTCATTTGTTTCATAGAATTCAACACCACCTGTTATGCAAGTATGTAGACTAATTAAAAATACCGTAATCGAAATCCCTTTAAAAAATAATGCTCTATCCTCGTAATTTGATACACATTGCGCTGCCGCACAAATAAAAGATAAGGTATAGATTATATTTTTTATTCCTATTATGCCATAATAATACAACGTAACTAACATTATTATTAGAATAATACTTGCTATTATTTGTGATCTGCGAACTTGAATTATAGGCCATCTGGTCAAAGCATTTAATGCAATAAAAACCAATAATAAATATGGAAAGGAAATACTTCCCATCAATATGCATCCTAAGGCATCGTTTGCTATAATAATACTACTTATTACAAGTGCCTTATATCCGGCAAAGTAAAGATAAATAAAACAAATAGCCATAATTGGACCTGTTATCGTTTGAAGTGAACTGTTAATGAACACACACATCATAGATACTACAAGTACCATAAACACCCAGTGGGATGATCGGTCCATCTGTTCCTTAGTAAAAAATAAAATGGCTTTATTTTTATTTATATTTACTATACTTCCTGGCAAGGTCATCTCACCCCCATTGTTTAATATTGCTTATTAACAGGTACTATACTATTGTATCTAATAGTCATAGGTGGAACATCATTTGTAACTACCGTTCCTGCTGCAATAACTGCGCCATCCCCTATATGTACCCCTTTTAATATAATACATCCCCCACCTATCCAAACTCTTTCGCCAATGACAACAGGCTGAATAATAAACTGTCCAATATCTCTTACATTATGATCATGATCATAGATCAATACATCAGGACCAATCGTAGTGCCTTGTCCAATGGTAATTTTCCCACGAGCAGAAATCATGCAATTTCTATTAATATAATTATGTCCATAGAGTAAAATCTGACCGCCATCGTAAGCTTCTAGTGTCACATTAGACATAATCGTAGAGTATTGTCCCAATGTAATAATCCCGTGTTTCGCAATAATTTTTGCATTCTCTATTTTAACCGTATGATCAGCATTAATAAAATGGCCCATCATTTTATATTTACCTATCACTGCCAGATTCTTTATCGCAGTACACTTGCTTCTTATACTCATTATGTACCTCTCACAAGAGATTAATTACCTGATTAATGATTTTTTCGTTATCGTACATAAACTTCTTTGCACCAGAAGATATTTTTTTTCTTAAAGTTTCATCGTTAATATAGACCTTAATTCCTTGATATACCCCTTCTTCGCTATTGTCAACAATTAAACCATTAACACCATCGTCTATAACTTCTATAGCAGAAGAAAATCTCGTAGAAATAACTGGTATTCCAAGAGTCAAAGCCTCATTCAAAACCATCGGCTGAGCCTCATATCTTGATGTCATAATAAAGCAGTCTGCCTGCTTAATATAAGGAAATGGATTTGTTCTTAAACCCAAAAGGATCAAATGCTCTTCTACTTGTTTATTGATAATCTTCATCTCTATTTGTTCAAAATCCACTCCATTCCCAATAATATACCAAATAAAATCAATATTATTTTTTTTCAATCTAAAAGCAACTTCAACTGCTCGGTCAAAACCTTTCTGCTCTACAAACCGTCCCATTGAAATAAAAGTAAATTTTCTTTTTATCAAGGGTTCAATTTTTTCTTCTGACTGTTGAACAATACTTTCTTTTGGAATAGTATTATATATCACGTGGATATGATTCGCAGATATATTTAAATTTTCCGTCATACTTTTTCTTGATGCCTGTGATACACAAACAATTTCATTATAACTATCATAAAGTTTCTGTTCTTGTTTCACTAATTTCTTACCTGCAAATCGACAATAATCGTTATGTACCCACGCAATCTTTTTAGACGCCTTTATATATTGTGTGTATTCTGTTGTCAAAGATTCTTGATAAGCTACAACAACATCATATTTTCCTGATAATGTCCGAGCGCTAGCCTTATAAAACAATTCTATAGCCTTACTTGTCCCTAACATCTTACAGCAAAGCACAAACCAAACGCGGATTAATTCTGCAACAACTCCCCTATTCTTCAATTCATGTCTGGGACATAAAACTGATGAAATAATTCTTTCTTCTGGTAAAACCTTTGTAATACTTTCTGCACGTTTCAAAAAAACACCTTCTCTTTGAAGCAAAAAAATATCAGCCTGAACCCCTCGTTCTTTCAAAAAACTTAGTAAATTCAGCATAGATGTGACAGAACCACCACTTCTTAAGGTTTGCAATACAAATAATATTTTCTTCATTGCTTTTTCAAATCCTTAATAAATTTTTTCATCTCGCTACAATAACTCATATAAAAGAAGGATTTCTCTGCCTCTACTCGCGCAGCTAAACGCATCGCATTTCGAGCCGTTTCATCCAACTGTAACACCTTTCTGAATCCTGCTGCACAAGCTTCTGCTGTTTCATTAGCTACAACAATTCCTGTCTCTCCATCTCGGATGTAAAGTTTCAAATCACTCGTATGATTCGCTATAACCGGCGTACCACACATCATGCTTTCTCCTACTTTTGTTGGAAATCCGGCATTCGCATATTTAAGATTAGGGCGTAATAAAATCGTAAAATCGGCCGCAGCAATTTTACTCTGTACTTCTGAATAAGGAATTCTACCATGTGCAAATAAAATCCCATATAATTCATTTACTATTTCTTCACTAATGCCTAGCATTAATAGTTGCTGATTATCTACACCATATAAATGTAACTCTAATTTAGACCTTTCTTCTGTCGTTAGGAGTAGTAAAGCCTTAATTGCATTACCTATATAGTCTTTTCTTGCTGGAGATCCAGCATACGAAATAATAAGTTTATTATTTTTATTACTAGATACAAAATGATACTTATCCCTATCTACAATAGTTGGAATACGTATAACATTGCATTTTCTTTCTTTATAATAATTCGTAAGTAAAGAAGAAATACCGATAATATTCCCAACTTTTACATGTTGTATTAAAAGCCCATAACGATTATATAAAAATTTTACCTTTCCACTTAATCCTTCAAAGGATCTATTGTCTTTTTGATACCATTCAACAGAATTATATATAAGTGGGATATTATTTTCCTTTGCAAATTTTAGAAGGAAATTAATACTTTGAAATGCAAAATTACTTGCTACAATCATATCAAACTTTTGTTTTTTCCATATATTGTGCATTGCATTAAGCATAATATGTTCAATGTATTTTTTTCTTTTCAATTTAGATAAGGATAGATAATCTGAGGCATCAACATGTGAATAATATATTCCGTCATACTCCCCATCTAAACTCCCTTTTAAATTATATTTTACTCCAATTATAAATGTTTTCTCTCCACAACTACGAAATAGTTTTGCCAGATTAATTACTCTAGTTGCATTTGCTGATTGATCTGGAAATTCCTGTGCTGCTACAAATAATACACTCATTTCATCCTCACATATCATATACTTAATTTTTCAACAAAAAATTTTCCCATTGTTCATATATAGTCTTTTCATTGAATATTTCAGATCTAATTTTCGCTGAAATACCTATATTCTCTCTTTCACTACTGACAAGCATATCTTGTATTGCATTTTCTAACGCGGTAACATCATTAGGCGGGATTAGTATTCCCTCCTTTTGATTTCTTATAAGTGTCCTGGGACCACCGCAGGGACAATCTGTTGATATGCATGGAACGCCCACTGCCATCGCCTCCATTAGTGCATTTGGCATCCCCTCAAAATCTGATGATAATACAAAGAGTTTTGCACTAGCCAGCCGTTCCTCCACATTCTTTATACGACCTGGCAATAAAATTCTTTTCTCCAGGTGGTATTCATTAATATATTTTTCATATTCCGTGCGTAACGGACCATCGCCATATATAATCAATTTTTCGTCTGGAAATTTGTTCTCGATGTCTTTCCAAGCTTCCATCAAAAGTCTATGGTTTTTTTGTCTTTCAAATCTCCCTACCGTTATAATATTATGTGTCTCCCTTTTTCTTTTTGTCTCAAAAAAAGAAGTTCCTACTGGATTAATAATAACTGTGGATTTTCTTAATATAGATGGCTGAAAATATTTTGCTGCTTCTTCAGTTTGAAAGACAACTCCATCCGCCAATAAAAATAGCCTTTTTATAATATGGCGTTTAATTTTACTTGAACCATATTCATGCTCTGGAGTATTACGGACCGAAACAACTTTACGTGTACATAATCCTACAGTAGCTATCAACATTCTCTCATTAGGTCTTCCCAAAAATGATAGAACTGCATCAGGATTCTCTTTTTTTATAATTTTTCTCAAAGTAATAACCCGTAGTAGATTCTTAATAATCGGATTGCCTTCAAGATTATCTCTCAGATATAACCGTTTAATCTGAGCTGGAATCTCATAGATCGCAATAGATTGATCCATTTTAAAATCATTTATTAATATTACGTCATACTTTTTGCTAAAATAGGTCACTAAATTTGCCATAACTCTTTGTGCCCCGCCGTAATATAATGAATCAATATAAAAAACTAGCTTTTTCATTTTCCTTGCCCCAAAAATCATCAAACCACAATTCAAAAATTATTCAACCGAATTTCATATCCTTATTATTCTAATAAAGATTCATACACATCAACATATTGATCTAATACATTGCTTTCCATATAACATCTCTTTACCTTCGATATATTAAATCTCGACTGTTGCTGTCTAATTTCATGCGAACGCATATTCTCAAGAGATGCAACCGTTGCCTCCACATCATGAATTGGAACAACAAATCCTCCCTTATCTTCTATCATATCCGCATTTGCTGCCCAATTGCTAACAATGCATGGCAGTCCCGCCGCCATCGCTTCACAGAGAGCATTCGAAAACCCCTCTCCTGGAAAATAAGTCAAAAACACAAATATATCTGCTTCATATAATGCCTGTCTTACAATTTCCCTTGGTTTTTCCCCTTCAAAAATCACATTATTCAATTTAAGTGTTTCTAAAGATTTTTTTGCCTCCAAACTAACATTTCCGAAGCATCTAAAAGTCACATCTGTTATTCTTCTAGCCACTTGAAGTAAATCCATTATGCCTTTTTCTTTAATTACACCGCCAACATAAATTGCTGTCTTTAATTCCTTCTTAATTATTTTGTTTTCTATAACTTCACACTCTTCTATAAAATTAGGAATTATCCTATATGGTGTCTTCGTAAACTTTTTTACAAAATCGCTACTTTGCTCATTTAATATCAATATAAAATCACTTTTAGCACAAAGACTTTTTAGCATGAATTTACCAGAAAAGCTTTTTACCATATTGGGGACAGTACATCTAAAGTGAATAATAAATTTACGATGTCTTCTTTTAGCTATGCATGCACAAACATACTCACGGAGCATAGCCGTTGTGGTTGCTGGAATACAAGAATGCACTATTTTAACTTCATTATCTTGAAGCACTTTTTTTAGTCCATTCCAGATTCTAAAGCAGCGTTTAATTTCTGCACTAATACTACTAACCGGCGAATACGCACTCGCACGACTTGTCTTTTCATCTACAACAATAACTTTCCAATTATCTTTTAGTCTTGCATTCATCATTCGTACTGTCCATCCAGCAATTCCACCTCTTGGTGGTGGTGTTGGGGCAAGAAGTGCAACTTTCATAATTACTATTATCCTTTAACCTTTAATTATTTCTGTTGATAAAATTAGCTATTAATTGCTCTTCATATAACTTGACACATATTTTTTTATCAGCATAATCCAGGACATAACTCCTCAAATTATATTTTTGATTGTTGTTGTGGTAATACCAAAGAATCTTCTGCTTCAAAGCATCCTCATTCCCAGCTTGGACACATATCCCAGCACCAGAAGATGCAAGTATTTCAGCCAAATCACTATCCATATCAAACGAAGCAATAATCGGAGTATTACAAGCCATAATGCTCCACAGCTTGCTTGGCAAACCAGCATTTCCCGTTCCAGGTTTACATGTAATTAACGCTACATCGCCTAAGCTATATACCTCTGAAATTCTTTCAGCAGGCATAAGTCCATGGATAAAGACATTATCATACTTTTCTGCTTCCTTTTTAATCTCTTCAAAATATGGTCCGCCGCCAAAAATGACAAATTGAATATCCTTATAGTTCCTAAGTTCTTTGGCTGCTTTCAGGACAATATCCGCTCCCTGTGCAGCTCCAAAATTGCCAGCGTATACAACCAAAAACTTTTCAGGGTCGATAGGAAACTCATCTATTAATTTGTTTTCATCCCGACTGACCGGATGGACAGAATCCAGATCAATCCAATTAGAAATTACTGCAATTTTATACTCCGGAACACCTTTTTCCATAATATTCCGTTTAAATCCTTCGCTGATTACAATAATTTTATCCGCATGTTTATATGTATAATTTTCTATTTTCCTGCCAATTCGCCACAAAAAGCTCCCTTTCTTTGTCAGCCCTGTATTGACCAAAGAATCTGGAAATATATCCTGCAGATTATAGACAAAAGGTACTTTTTTCCCATATCTTTTTGACAGCCTTTTAGCGGTCATCGCGCTTAAACATCCCTGTGTTGGCGGTGTACTATTAGAAAAAACCACATCCACATGATTATACCTTGCAGCAATTTGATACGTTCGCAAATTACACCAGAAATATCGAAATGCTCGGATGATCGGATTTTTTCCTTCCTGCGGAGCCCAAAAACGCCGTACTTTCACTTTTCCGTTATATAATTTTTCGTTTTTCCGGCTTTTATATTCGATTCGAGTCTTTTCATCAACGCCTCTTGTTGGAATTGGGCAGATAACCTGAATCTTACTTTTTTGTTCTGTCAACCCAGCCAACAAATCTTTTTCTAAATGCGTATATGCGATTGTTTCTGGTTCAAAATAAGCATCCAAAAATAAAAGGTTCATCTCTGCTCCCCATAATATCTATACTCATTCATTTTTCTTCCTTCTGCCGTTACATATTCTCTTGCCAATTGAAAATCATTGCGAATATAAAACTGATTCACGGCATCGTTGTTGCAAGCATCTGTTTCCAGATTGATATATGCGTAAGCAGAGAAGTCGGTTATCTCTTTCAAATACTGAATCAGCATTGTACCAATCCCCCGTTTTCCGACCTTTGGGTTTACACAGATTGAAGCAAGTTCTACATATGGTTCTTCTTTCTTTACATCATCGCTTTTTTTGAACGCGCCTAATAACCGTCTGCAAAAGGATGGATGTCGTATAACTGCTAACAAGGAGCAAAAAGCAAAGCGGATCAAATGCTTCTTCAGTAATCCTTTATAAAACTTTGAATACTCATTGGAATAGGCAATAAAACCTGCAAGTTTCCCATTTAATTCCGCAACAATAATTCCAGAATTTTCATCTTCAAGATATCCCTTATACAACATCTTCAAGAAGGGGAGTCCTAACTGTGTAAGGAAAAAATTAGGGAATGCTTTTACATGCAATCGTGAGATAGATGCTATATAGCCTTCAACCTCTGTTTTATCAAGCTTTCTGATAGAAACCATCATTTCCCGCCCTCTCATTTGATCATCTAACTACTGCCAGCACAGTCTTAATCATCGTCAAAATTTCTCGCCAAAAACTGAACTTTCTCAAACTCTCCAAATTATATTTCATCTTTTCCGGCAGAACTTTTTCTATGTATACTTGATCCACATCGCTTGCACCATCTAACAGTCTTGCCTCATCCTTATACTGAATACTTGCTTCTGATGTGATACCCGCCGGCAGCAGAAGCGTCGCTCTCATTTCTTTGGTATACTTCTTAACATACTTTGTGGCTTCCGGCCTGGTTCCTACAAAGCTCATATTACCGGCCAGAACATCAAAGACCTGTGGCAATTCATCTAAACGGTACTTTCTCAAAAATGCCCCTGTAGGCGTAATCCGGCTGTCTCCAGAAACCGTAACTGTTGAACCAATTTGATCTGCGTTTGCCACCATAGTACGGAATTTGTGAATTCGGAATTTCTTTCCATAGGCTGTAACACGCTCTTGCCGGTAAAAAACGCCCCCGGGTGATTCTTTTGCAATCTTAATACTGATAATCAGCATAGGAATGGCCGTAATAATTAACACGCCAATACCGGCAACCATATCAAATACTCTTTTTAGCCTTAAACTCAGCTTTTTCTTCGTAAGTATCTCGTAATATTCTCTTACTTCCTCGCACTGCATAAACTTCGGAAGGTCTTCCCACTTCCTCATGTCTACATATACCCTTTCACAATTTCGCAGTAATTTTCCACTACATACTCTACTTCTTCATCCGTCAGCTTTGTATGCAGTGGCAGTGTAATCTCATTTTCAAATTGCTTATATGCATTCGGATAATCTTTAATATCAAATCCAAGCTTTTTGTATGCTGTCATCATAGGAAGCGGTTTATAATGAACATTTGTCGCAATCCCGTTCTCTGCCATCTTTACAATAACTGCCTGGCGCTGCTCTAAACCTATTTCCGGGACTCTTGAAATATAGAGGTGACCGGAAGATTGATATTGATCCGTATAATGATCCAGAACCTGGATCCCCAATGGTTTAAAAGCTGCATCATACTTCCCGATAAGCTCTCTCCGCCTTTTCAAAATACCTTCGTAACGATCCATCTGTGCTAAACCAATGCCCGCCATAATGTCCGTCATATTACACTTATACCAGGGACCTACAATGTCATATTCCCAAGCGCCAAGCTGTGTCTTTGCCAGTGCATCTTTGGATTGTCCGTGAAGACTGTACAGCTGCGCCAAATGGTATAGCTCTTCATCATCAATTCCAGGAATATTCCAAACCAGCGCACCGCCTTCTGCTGTGGTTATATTTTTTACGGCATGGAAGGAAAAGCTTGAAAAATCTCCAATTTCTCCCACCATTTTACCATGCCACTGTGCGCCAAATGCATGTGCGGCATCAACGCAAATCGCTACTCTACCAATCGTTTCCTGCACCCTATTCCCAGGCGTAAACAATGATTTCTTTTGATCTACAATCGAAAAAATTCGGTCATAATCGCAAGGAATACCGCCTAAGTCCACAGGTATAATAGCCTTTGTATTTTTAGTAATCGCATCTTCTACTGCGTCATAATCCATCTCAACAGAATCCGGCTGAGAATCAATTAAAATCAATTTTGCCCCGGCATGACATACCACCGATGCGCTTGCCGTATAGGTGTAAGCCGGTACAATTACTTCATCGGACGAACTTCCGCCATTTTCTGCACCTATTCCCAATAGCCTCAAAGCCATTTCCGCACAGGCTGTCTGAGAATTCAGACATACAGCTTTTGGGGTATGGCAGTATTCTGCAATTCTGCGTTCAAATTCTTTTGTCTTCGGTCCTGTTGTAATCCAGCCGGATTTGATTGCAGCAACCGCACCCTGTACCTCCAATTCCGTCATATCCGGCGGAGAAAATGATATCTTCATAGCCTCATTCTTCCCTTCTATTTCATTGATTCTCTTTTTATTCCGAAACTGCCCTCTTCATCCTGCTTCCTGGCGCTGTCCCTGCCGCCACCCCAGCAGCCGCCTCCTTCGCCGCCATCTCAGCTCCCATCATCTCATCCAAGCCTTCCTGCCGTCCCATCCCCACAACCTTCTTCCCAGCCGGATGGAAGGTAGGCACAATCTCCTCCACCATCTCCACAATCCGGTCGCTGTTCTCATAGCTAGCCATGGCCAGCTCCTCCAGCTGTCTGAGAAATTTCTCCACGTCAAATGGAATGGGCTTTCCAATATGGATCAGCTCGTTATCCGTCTTCTTCATCCCTTCCTCGGCCATCAGCTTCTCCTCAAAAAGCTTCTCGCCGGGGCGCAGTCCCGTATAAACCACCTTGATATCCTCATCCGGCTTAAATCCCGACAGCTTGATCAGATTTCGGGCCAGTGTATCGATCTTCACCGGCTCTCCCATATCCAGCACAAAGATCTCACCGCCCCAGGCGTAGGTCCCCGCCTGCAGCACCAGGCTCACCGCCTCCGGGATGGTCATAAAGTAACGGATAATATCCGGGTGGGTCACCGTCACCGGGCCGCCCGCTTCGATCTGCTTCTTAAACAAGGGAATCACAGAACCATTGCTTCCCAACACGTTTCCAAAGCGCACTGCTACAAACTGGGTGCCCGTCCGCTCCTTATTCTTCACGCTTCCGATGCGGATTCCATCCGCCCCGGCCTCCCGGCTGGAAGCTGATCTCCTGCTCTTACTCTTCCCCCCATCATACACCGCCATGTGATCCATAGGATCCGGAACTAGCTGACCATCGATCACCTTATCCGCGTGAGCGTGGAGGAATGGCAGCAGATCCATCCGTCCTTCCTTGCTGATGGCGTCCATGCTTTGAATCACCATCTCGCACAGCCGCTTGCTGGCTCCCATGATATTGGTAGGATTCACCGCCTTGTCGGTGCTGATCAGCACGAACCGTTTCGTCCCGTACTTAAGCGCCGCGTAAGCCGTCTTGTATGTACCGATCACATTGTTCTTGATAGCCTCGTTGGGACTTGTCTCCATCAGGGGCACATGCTTATGGGCCGCCGCGTGGTAGACGATATCCGGGCGGTAGTGCTCAAACACCCAGTTGATCCTCCGGCTGTCCCGCACGGAGCCGATCAGTACGTCCAGGTTCAGCCCCGGATACTTTCTACGCAGCTCCTGCTCGATTTCGTAGGCGTTGTTCTCATAGATATCAAAGATCACCAGCCGCTCCGGCTCATGTCCCGCGATCTGGCGGCACAGCTCACTTCCGATGGAGCCTCCCCCCCCCGTCACCAGGATGGTCTTCCCCTTTAAGTGCCCCAGAATTTCTTCCGTATTCACCTTGATAGGCTCACGGCCCAGAAGATCCTCCACCGCCACCGCCTTCATCCGGCTTAAGGAAACCTCGCCGTTGGTCAGCTGGTAAATACCCGGCAATGTCTTTAACTCGCAGCCCGTTTCCTTGCAGATATTTAAGATATCCCGCTTCACCTGGGCCGAAGCCGTAGGCATAGCCAACAGGATCTGATCCACTCCATACTTCTCCGCCGCCGCCAGGATATCGTCTCTGCCGCCTACCACAGGGATTCCCTCGATCTGATACCCCCATTTATCTCGGTCGTCGTCGATGAAGCACACCGGCCTCGCCGCGGACTTGTTGGAATTTAACAGCTCCCGAACCACGATCTGTCCCGCGCTCCCAGCGCCGATGATCATAGCGTTCTGAGCCGCCCGCCCGTGCTTGCTCCTGCGGCTCCGCTCCAGGCTGATATACCGATAGCCGAAGCGCACCCCCGTCACCAGAATCACCTGGATGATAGGGCCGAAAATATAATAAGACGCTGGCATCCTTCCCTCAATGGCAGTGATTCCCACTATATGAAAGATTGTTGTTATCACCGTAGCCGCCAAAATCCGGTTCAGCTCGCTAAAGCTTGCAAACTTCCACAAGCTCTTATACAGCCGCAGAGCCGCGAACACAAACACCGCCGCTGCCGTATAGATCGGCGCAAACCGGGTGTAGGCGTCCAGATATTCTCTTGGAATGTTGGAAAAATGCAGGTCAAACCGCAGCCACAGCCCCAAAAAGTAAGAGGCGTTTACCGCGATCATATCGTATACCAGCAGATAAATGGTCAGCACCCGCTTGTGGACTACCTTCCGGATCTGACGCTCCCCGTATTCCGCCGCCGCTAATTCCTTCAACTTTTTCCTTTCCTTGTCCATCTTCCCGCAATCCTTTCAAACTCCCCTGATCCCCCATCTATTCCACAGTCACGCTCTTTGCCAGATTCCTGGGCTTATCCACATCCAGCCCCCGGGCAACACTCAGGTAATACCCCAGAAGCTGCAGAGGGATGATCGCCAGGCTGGTGGCAAAATGCGGGTCCGTCTTCGGCGTGTACACCGTAAAGTTCACCGTGTCCTCAATCTCATAATTTCCGTAACTGGTCAGCCCCATCAGATAAGCGCCCCGGCTCTTTACCTCCACCAGGTTGCTCAATGTCTTCTCGTAGAGCTCCTCCTGGGTCAGCACGCCGATGACCAGGGTTCCGTCTTCAATCAGACTGATGGTGCCGTGCTTTAACTCTCCCGCCGCGTAGGCCTCGCTGTGAATGTAGGAGATTTCCTTCATCTTCAGGCTGCCCTCCAGGCAGATGGCGTAGTCGATTCCCCTGCCAATCAGGTAGGCATCCTTGGCATTAGCGTACTTGGCCGCAAACCACTGGATGCGCTCCTTGTCCTCCAGGGCCCGCTCCATCTTCTCCGGCAGGCTCATCATCTCCTGGATATACCCGGCGTACTGCTCCTTGCTGATTTCCTCCCGCGCCAGTGCGAACTGCACCGCCAGGGCATAGCAGGCAATCAGCTGGGTGCTGTAGGCCTTGGTGGTCGCCACGGCGATTTCCGGCCCCGCCAGGGTGTAAAATACATTGTCCGCCTCCCGGGCAATGGAGCTTCCCACCACATTGACGATGGCCAGGGTCCGTACCCCTTTCTCCTTGGCAAGGCGCAGGGCCGCCAGGGTGTCAGCCGTCTCCCCCGACTGGCTGATGACCACCACCAGGGCGTTGGGGTCCAGGAGAGGTCTGCGGTAGCGGAACTCTGAGGCCAGCTCCACCCGGACAGGGATTTTTGCCAAATCCTCAATCACGTACTGGGCCGCAACCCCTACATGGTAGGCAGAGCCGCAGGCCACAAACTGAATCTGGGAGATAGAACGGATTTCCTCGTCCGTCAGATGAATCTCCGACAGGTCAATGTTCCCGTTCTTTACCACTGAATTCAGGGTATCCAGAGCCGCTCTGGGCTGCTCGTGGATTTCCTTCATCATGAAATGCTCATAGCCGCCCTTTTCCGCAGCTTCCGCATCCCACTTGATTTCCGTCAGCTCTTTTTCAATCTCTTCCCCATCCAGGTTGTAGAAATGGACCTCCCCCGGCGTCAGTCTGGCCATCTCCAGATTGCCGATGTAGTAGACGCTCCTGGTGTACTTCAGAATAGCCGGAACGTCGGAAGCCACATAGGTTTCCCCGTCCGCCACCCCGATAATCATGGGGCTTTCCTTCCGGGCCGCCCAGATTTCTCCGGGATAGTCCTTAAACATCACGCACAGAGCGTAGGAACCTCTGACCCGCACCATGGTCTTCGCCAGGGCGTCCACCGGGCCCAAATTGTATTTTTTATAATAATAGTCAACCAGCTTCACCACCACTTCCGTGTCCGTATCGGAATAGAAACGGTAGCCGTGCTTTAAAAGCTTCGCTTTCAGCTCCTGGTAATTTTCGATAATCCCGTTGTGAACCCCAACGACTTCCGATTCCACTGGTCCGGAACCGGAGCGGCTGCAGTTTCCGCTTACGTGGGGATGGGCATTTGTCTGGCTGGGCTCTCCGTGGGTGGCCCAGCGGGTATGGCCAATGCCGCATGTGCCGGCTAATGCCCTTCCATTGTCAATCTTCTCTGCCAGATTTTTCAGTCTTCCTTTAGCTTTTACTACTTCCGCCAGATTCTCTCCGTCCCGGACCGCCAGTCCGGCGGAGTCATATCCACGGTATTCCAGCCTGGAAAGCCCTTCCAGCAAAATGGGGGCCGCCTGCCGTTTTCCCGTAAAACCTACAATTCCACACATGATTTTTCTTTTTCTCCTCTCGGATATCTTTCTCCTCACTGGCGCTTGCAAAAATACTGCCTGCCCGGTAAGACGATCCGGACAGGCAGTATCTCATCCTCATCTTTCGTGCCTGCCGCAGTCTATCCTTACCGTCTGTACACCACTGTCAGCGTTCCAGATCCGGGAAGAGTTACCCACAGAGTCTTGGAGGCTGTGTCAATCCGGCTGGGGGTAATCAGCTCCCAATTTCCGGTATGGTTGTTAAAGTAAAGTACCTGTACGGTTCCCAGTCCGTCAATCAGATTGGGGATGTACAGCGGCACCTGAACGCTTCCCAGCTTTTCCACATCGGTTCCGATCTCTCTGGTCATAATGGCGTGGGTTCCGATCAGAGCGTTATAGCCTGTCAGGTCCACTCCCGGCACCGTCTCATTCAGGCTGCTTCCGCTGTTGATTCCATTAATGGTATTCACAACCGTTTCCGGCAGACCTACGGTAGCTCCGCCGCCCTGAACCAGCTCCAGAGCAGCATCTCCTACTACGGCCTGCCCCCGGCTATCTACAGTTACAGTAGTGCTTCCCTCCTGACCGGTTACGGACTGTCCCTCCTCAACGGTCAGCACATCGTTTCTTGCGCTGGTGCTGGAGGTAAAGGTGCCGCCGCTGGTTCCAGTGCTGGTGGTCAGCCCCATTCTCTCCTGATAACGGCGCAGAGCCTCCCCCAGGTCGCCGCCGCCACCGCCGCCGCTAACATGGGCTCCGGTATCCGGGCTGTTCGCCGCCATTACAGAGGCCGCCTGAGAAATCGCCAATACGGAAATCATCGCCCCTGCCAACAATACTTTTCTCTTTCTCATTTTCCTTCATTCCTTTCTGCATACGCTTTTCTATCAACCTTTATTATTACTGTCTATCTACTCCTCTGCCCGGTAAAACAATTCCAGGACAATGGGAAGTATCTCATTCAAATCGGGGAAATACACATCGTAGAGATTGGTCTCCTCCGCCTCGCCCGGCAGAGTGATCATATCCGCTTCCGTCAGTGTCTGGCTGCTCTCCAGGAAAGTCAGCGCCAGATCCATATATTCCCCCTTGTCCAGGTCGGTCACCATATAGGGCTGCAGCTCGTTTAACATCCGCTCCGCAAACCCTTCCTCTCTGGCCGCCTGCCTCTTTGCCGCCTCCGCGAACCCCTGAATGTAGGCTTTGTGCCTCTCGGTGCGCTCCAGAGCGGTCTGGGAACGGCTGGTATCCCGGTAGCGGATAAATTTCTCCGCCAGTTCTCCCTGAAGGGTTACCTGCGCCCCCGGCACGAAGGATGGATCCGCCGCTTCCATCCCTTCTTCCTGAATGGTCACGGTCACTCCTCCCACCCCGTCGTTCAGAAGAGGTAGGGCTCCGGCGCTTACCGCCATGTAACCGTCAATGGAAAGGCCGTTCAGCAGCGTGGAAACCGCCTCAGACATATACTGACAGCTCAGCTCCCTGCCGTCGCCGTAAGCGTAGGCCAGAGTCAGATGCTGGATATCCTTTCCCAGTACATTTCCGCTTAAATCTGTCAGGGTAATCAGCGTCATAGTGTCTCTGGGGATCATCAGTATTTTCACCTGATTCCGCACCGTATCCTGGGCCACCAGGAAAATTCCGTCGGACTGTCCGCCGGAACCGGCTACCTGAGGCTCCTCTAAGGTATCCGTCCGGTCGATTCCCATACAAAGAATGGCTTTTACGTAGGTATTTCTCCGGTAGGTCTTACCCTCATATTCCAGAACTTCGCTGCCTGTCTGTGCGGCAGTCTCCTGAGCCTGGCCTTCCCTCCATGCCCTGGCCTCCGCTTCCGCCTGCTGCCGCTGCCGGTAGAGGCCTGCGCTGTACCAGATGAAAGCCGCTCCAAGGATTACCGCTCCGGCGCCTGCCAGAACCTTCCATCTATCTCTTTGCTTCTTCGTATTCTTTGTATTTCTCGTATTTCTTGTCATAATACTTCTTATAATAACGGTTATAATACTTGCCGGACCGTTCTCCTCCCGTCTTGCTGAGAACCGCGCCCAGCAGCCGGCAGCCGCTGCGCTCCAGCTGGCTCTTCACCTTCTGGACCAGCCGGTAGCTGACGCCTCCGCTCTCGATCACCAGCACGGCTCCGTCGCATTTGCTGGCCACAATGGCTCCGTCAATCAGATTTCCCATGGGAGGCGTGTCCACCAATATGTAATCGTACTGTTTCCTGGCCTCCTCTATCAGATTCTCAAACAGCTTGTCCTCCAGAAGTTCCGCAGGATTGGGAGAATAGGGCCCCGCCAGCACCAGATCCATGTTCTCCACATTGGTAGGGTAGATGATTTCCTCCATGGTTTTCTGGCCACTCAGGTACTGAGAGAGGCCATTGACCTTCCCACGGATTCCATGACGAACCGCCACAACCGACTTGCGGATATCCGCATCGATGAGAAGCACCCTCTTGCCAATGCTTCCAAAGGACTGCGCCAGGGAAAAGGTGGTGTCGCTCTTTCCTTCATCCGGCAGGGAACTGGTAAACATCACAGCCTGGATGCCGCTGCCACAGAACTGGATATTGGTCCTCAGTGTTTTAATCGCTTCATTGTAAAAATAATGGTCGTTCCCAATCTGTTCCAGAACCAGCTGCTGATTCCTGCATTCCATCATGATTCTTTTCCCCTCCCTTCCTCTCTCGCTTCTCCGGCGCGGGGCTGCCTTCTGCGGCTCTTGCGCTCTCTTACCGTATGCTCCTGTTTCACATTGTTTGCCGGATGCTCTCCCGCTTCCGAGGAAAGTTCCTTTCCTGCTGCCGCTTCCGCCTGCTGCCGAAGCTCATCGCTGTCTTCCCTCTTTTTTCCCGCCTCCGCGGAATCTTCCTGAGATCCATAAGGGCCATAATGACCGTATTTCTCATAGGTTCCTTTTCCGGTTTCCGCATCCTCCCTGGGAATGGAGGCCAAAACCGTAAGACCAAGATAGCGCTCCACATCGTCCTCTGTGCGGATGGTATCATTGAGAATCACCCTCAGGCAGATTACACCGCAGACCGCCATAGCGGCAAGCAGCCCTGCAAGCATGCCGTTTCTCCTGGCGCTGGGAGCCGAGGGAGCGATTGGTACCACTCCGTTTTCAATGATTTTGGGCGGAACCATTTCCATAATGTCTGCGATGTACTGAGAAGATACGGCTGCCACCTCGTCCACAATAGCCTTGGCCCGCTGAGGATCCGAGTCTGTAGCGGAGATGGAAAGGATACGGGTATCCGCCGGGTTTTCCAGGCTCAGCTGCCCTCTCAGTCCTACATAATCCGTTTCCAGCTGCAGATTGTCGATTACCTCCTCCAGCACCGGCCGGCTGGTCACTACTACCCGATAGTCGTTGGTCAGCTGGCTTCCGATCTGCAGATCCGCCAGAGAAGTAAGGGTTGTTTCCTTTGATAAGACATACACCATAGCCGTAGAAGTATAGACAGGCGTCATCAACACCTTGGTGTAAAGCACTCCGGCGCCGGCGCCAAGGACCAAGGCCAGAATGATCAGCCAGATTCTTCTGCGCAGCGCCTCCAGCAGCTCAAGCAAATCAATCTGGATTTCGTCGTTCGCTTCATAAGTCTTTTCCATAGCATTTTCATTCCTTTGTTTCTTCTTCTCACTAAGGTTCCAGCAGTCTGTCCTGAAGAATGCAGCTGGGATTGGAAACCATCAGCTGATGCAAAAGGCCCTTTCCTCCCTTTTTTTCAATCCAGTGCTGAACCTCCTCTGTTCTTGGAGGCCTGTAATTCATCCTGTGCATGTCCGTTGCCAGAAAATGTACATTTCCCTCCAAAAGCTGTCTCCTGCACCAGCGGGTCACCGGGCTGAGCATGTTTCCCGCTAAGCTGGAATAATTAATCTGTATGTATCCTCCGCTCCGGATCAGTTCTTTTAGCCGCCCCTTTTCAAACAGGCTGTGGTACCGTTCCCCATGGGCGATCACCGGCAGATATCCTCTTTCCAGAAGCCGTCTGGTCCCTCTGAGAATCACAGCCGCGGAATCTTCCGGCATAAATTCCACCAGCACATACCGGCTTCCGGCCAGAGTCAGAGCTTTCCCCTGGTCCAGGTATTCGGTTATATCCTCAAAATACCGGATTTCCTGTCCCAGGCTGAAGGTCACCAGTGCGCCTTCTTTCCCCATCTGTTCCAGTTTCGCATACTTTTCCATAAGGAGCGACAAGTCGGCTTTCCTGCTGAAATGAGGTGTGGCGATAATATGGCCAAAGCCCTGCCGGGCCGCCTCTTTCATCAGGCAGGCACTGTCCTCCCAGTCCCTGGCCCCGTCATCTACCTGAGGAAGAATATGCGCATGGATGTCGATCCAGCCCTTCATAACAGACGCCCTCTCTCAAGTCTCGGATTTTCCTGCGTCATGCTGCCGCACGGTTCCGGAAATCATCCCTCCCATCCCGCCCTCCGGTCAAGTTTCTCCGGATTCGCGTCTGCCTCCAGCTGCAACATACAAAAGCCATGTCGCCGCTGGAGGCAGTTGATCGAAAGCAGTACCAGGATGTAAACAATCAGACATAATATCGATTATGTCCGTCTGCATTTCAGGATACATAAATATGTGATACGGGGATATTGGGAAATTATCTGAAGGGAAAGAAGGGAACACGGAGGCATTCGGCCGGAAGATGGTCGGATGTTTTTTTCATTTTGCACGTTTTTACAGGAAACGGCAAAACAGCGAAATATTATCAAAATTGGGATTAAAAGGGAATTGAAGTGCACAGAAATATGCAAGAAAGCACGAAAAATGGGCATTCTTCCCAAAGACTGCACGCATAAAAATCCAAAGTCTGTCAGAGAAAGGTATTGAAAATATGAAGATATCGTGTTAGAATTCGTCTTGTAAATAAATGTGTTTTGGAAATTATGACTTGCTTCTAAGACATAATCGATATTATGTCACATATCCATTCTCATCCCCCATGTCTCCTTCCCCACCATCAGCCCCAACTCCAACTGTTTCAGGCAGACTTCCATGGTACTGAGCATGGTGTACCTCCTGGTGGTTTCAATGCTGCTGTGGCCCAGAAAATCTGCCAGACGCACCAGATCCTTTTCCTTCTCATAATAGCACCTGGCAAAGAGATGGCGGAGATTATGTGGAAATACCTTGCTCTTCTTTACGCCTGCTGCAAAGCAGAGTTCCTTCATCTGAGCCCAGATGCTCCTCCGGTCCAGGGGCCGTCCGGTTCTGGCAATAAAAATACTCCCCTTCCGGATCTTCATGGCACCGCAGTATCGGCGCAGCAGCTCCCTGAGAGAGCCGGGCAGAAGGATCATCCGCGTTTTCCCCTTGTTGCAGATCTGGACCGCCTTATTTTTCAGGGATTCCACGGTAATATATTTCAGCTCGCTCACACGGATCCCGGTCATCCCTATGGTCTGGATCAGACAGGCCAGGCGCTTATTCCCCTGCTTCTCAGCCTCCAGCACCAATTTCCGGTACTCCTGGCGGGTCAGCTCCTTCTCCTCCTCCCGGAAAATCTGCCGCTGCAGCCGGCAGGTCCTGACACAGCATTCTCCCCTTCCCAGATACCTGAGATAGCAGTTCATGGCGATCACCATGGAATTGACGCTGCTGATCTTATAATGCTCCTTCAGGTATTCCTTGTAGCGGATGGCCGCTTCCGGGCTGATCGTCTCCCCTCCCAGGTACCCCAGAAAATGCCTGGCGTCCCTCATATACTTCTCCACCGTGTTGCTGCTCTTCTCCTGCTTCTTCAGCCAGGCCCCAAAGGCCTCCAGCTGCTCCTTTTCATTCTCCATCATTTCCATCTCCTTCTACTTTAAAATCATAAACCGGATTCCTGCAAGCACCGCCAGATGCACCGGATAAAACCAGTAGAAAAACATGGGATGAGGATTTCTCCCTCTCTGCCCGCTGTACATCCAAATGAAAACCAGGGACAGGGAGGTTGCCAAAAGCAGCTCCTGGCTGACAAACATCAGAAAAATGACCAGCGCTCCTGCCATCTGTCTGCCCCGGCTGTCTCTGGACCAGAAGAACCAGACAATCAGCAGCACTCCCATCACATCATAATCCGTGCGCAGTATCCATGCGATTATACTGCCCAGAAACGCGGCCCAGGCTAATGCCATATCTTCCCAAAACTGTCCTTTCCCCCAGGCCATAGAGGAGAGCCACAGCACAGCCAGGCCGATGGCCAGCGTCCAGAATACATTTTGCCGGGGCATAAACACCAGACTGCCCCAGAGAGCCAGGTCATAGGGTATCTCCGAAACCGCTCCCAGGAGCAGCAGACGCAGCAAATATCGCTTCCGATCCCTGGTATGGACAAATCCCTCAGCCAAAAGGAAACTGAAGATAATGAAAGCCGGCCTCCCCGCCTGGATCGCCATTTCCTCCAGGCGGGGAGCTTGTCCTGCCAGCGCAATTCCCATATGGTCCAGCGTCATGGAGAGGACGGCAAGCCACTTTAAAGCGGTTCCGTCAAGGCCTGAAAATGCTCTAGATTTCAAAGCTTCCCACCGCCTGGGCTCCCTCCGGCAGTCCGAGATCCTTCTGCTCCGGCTTCAGGTTCCAGGTACCGTGAAGCCCGCTCTGCCGGGTCATGACCATGGCGAAATGATGCATGACGATGCCTGTATTTAAAGCCCTGTTTTCCTCCGTAGTCATCTCGTCCTGCAGAATGATCAGATAAATCTCATGGCCGTCCATAATGAACCGGAAGGGCTGACGGTTCAGGGCCGTGGGAGCGCAGCAGGCCGCGATCAGGGCACGGTACAGGTTGGAATTTCTCGGCCACAGGTCAATCTGGGAGGGGATTCCCCATTTCCCCTCGTAAACGGCATCCTCGATGTAAAGTTTGGGCGCGATCAGGCCGGAACGCTTTTTCATCTGAATATTGGATGGGCTCTTAATGTCAATCCGCATGGTGCCCAGTTCTGCCTTCTCATATCCGTAGGCGATCAGCGCCGCTGGCTGTTTATCGGAAATGATTCCCAGCTGTTCCTTCAGCTTCGCCCCGTCCAGAATAGTGATCCAGCAGCTTCCAAGCCCCAACTGGGTCAGCTTCAGGACCATATCCTCCCCCACAAATCCGGCATTTTCCAGGGCCAGCTCCTTCTCCTCCGTCAGAAGGATCATGTAGTAGGGCGCTTCCACCATAAAGCCGTGATATCCCGCACAGCCGGAAAGCTGCTCCAGAACGTCTCCTTCAAAGTACCGCCATTCCACAGCAGTGCCCGGCGTAAGGCATTCACAGTGCTTTCCATAGTCCTCGATCTCACTTTGGAGCTTGTCAGAAATCTTCTTCGCTGTAAAAGAGCGGACCGATTTTCGGGCAATGGCCAAATCGTAATAGTTCATAAACACCATCCTTTCTTTATAAAAAATATGAAATCGTCAAACATTTTGTAATATAATTTTATTAAATTCACACAAAACAGTCAAGTGTATTTCACGGAAAGAATGCTGCACAGCGCCAAAGGCGCCCCGGCAGACCTTTTGCAGCCTGCCGGGGCGCCCCCTGTATTCCTGATAGGATTTTTATACAATTAGTAGAACAGACGGTTCACCGCGCTGAAGATGCCGCGGATGGACGCTCTGGTAATGTTGGAGCTGACTCCTACGCCGTAGGTTACCCGGCCGGTGGCCTGATCCATCAGATGGATGTAGGAAGCAGCCTGGGCTCCGGAACCGGCCGTCAGCGCATGCTCGCTGTAATCCAGCACCTTGATCTGAATGCCAAGGGCATCTTCCATGCCTCTCTGCACCGCATCGATAGGTCCATTTCCAACACCGTCAAAGGTCTTCTCGATGCCGTGGTCGGTATAGGTAACGTGGGCCAGGGTGGAGAACTCTCCATCTCCTGTCTCGGTATCGGTGATGCGGCATCTGCGGAAATGAAGGGGTTCCTTCCGATCCAGATACTCTTTGCGGAATTCCTCCATGATCTGCTCAGGAGCCACCTCGCCCTGCTGCTCCGCAATCTTCTGGATCACATCCGCAAATTCCTTGTGCATGCCCTTAGGCAGCTTGAAGCCGTAGAAGGTATCCATCACAAAGGCTACGCCGCCCTTTCCGGACTGGCTGTTGATGCGGACCACAGGCTCGTACTTGCGGCCGATATCTGCCGGGTCGATCGGAAGATAGGGAACTTCCCAGTAAGGATTCTTCCGCTCCTCCATGGCATGCATGCCCTTGTTGATGGCATCCTGGTGAGAGCCGGAGAATGCGGTAAACACCAGCTTGCCTGCATAGGGGTGTCTGGGCGGAATCTCCATCTTGGTGCAGCGCTCGTAAACCTCTGCGATCTCCCGCACATTTTCAATGTTTAACTCAGGGTTGATGCCCTGGGAGAACATATTGTAAGCAATGGTCAGCACATCTACATTTCCGGTGCGCTCGCCGTTTCCAAACAGCGTTCCCTCCACACGGTCCGCTCCTGCCAGAAGCGCCAGCTCCGTAGCAGCCACTCCTTCGCCTCTGTCATTGTGAGGATGCACACTCAAAATGATGCTCTCACGGTTCTTGAAGTGGGTATTCATCCACTCGATCTGATCTGCATACACGTTGGGCGTGGTCATCTCCACCGTGGAGGGCAGGTTGAGGATGATCGGATTCTCCTTGGTAGCGCCCCAGGTTTCCTGAACTGCGGTACAGATATCAAGGGCAAAATCCAGCTCCGTTCCGGTAAAGCTCTCCGGTGAATACTCCAGGATAATCTTGGTATCGCACTCTGCGGCATAGCGCTGTACCAGCTTGGTCCCTACAACCGCAATGTCTTTGATCTCCTCTTTGTCCTTATGGAATACCACATCTCTCTGAAGAGTGGAAGTGGAATTGTAAATATGAACGATCGCCCTGGGAAGACCTTTTATGGCCTCGAAGGTCCTCTTGATCAAATGCTCCCGGCACTGCACCAGCACCTGAACGGTCACATCATCGGGGATCAGTTTCCGCTCGATCAAGGTTCTCAGAAAATCAAATTCGATCTGGGAAGCAGAAGGGAATCCCACCTCGATCTCCTTAAAGCCCAGTTTCACCAGAAGATTGAACATCTCAACCTTCTCCTCCACCACCATGGGCTCTACCAGCGCCTGGTTTCCATCCCGCAGATCCACGCTGCACCAGATGGGAGCCTTCTGGATCTCCTTGTCCGGCCAGGTTCTCTCCGGAAAATGCACAACGGGAACACGTTTATATCTCTGATAATTTAACATAACTTTTTCCTCCATTCATCTTTCATCACAGCTCCTGTGGAGCCTTTCTTTCGGTTGTCTTCCGCTTGTCCTGCGTTTCTGCTTTTCTCGATCGTCCTCAGCCCAGGACGGGCAGTCGCTCCACTACACCGTAATGTCTGACGATGAACAGAACTACTTTTAATGGTTCAGCCCCATCTTTCATCATTCCTTTTCTCTGAATCTCATCCCGCGGCAGCGTTTGGAAGGGGCAGCCCTCCCCCCGCTTTGGGTGCGTGATATTTATTATAACACAGGCTTCAAAATCCGGCAAGGCGGAGGCGTCCTTCCCGGTATTCCCAATAGTTATAGGAGCTATGACTTGCTGGGGGCGGAAGGGATTCTGATAAGCATTTGCTTATATGTATAATCTGAAACCTAATTAGACGTTTTTCCCTGCATAATTTATACTATTATTACAATTTAATCTTCCGGCCGGAAGCAGGAACCATCATTTTTAATAATAGGAGATTCATTATGAATGTACAATTTACCATCTGCATTATAATCTTTATCTTAATGATTTTGGGCTATATGCAGTCTAAGGTCTCAAAAACTGTAGTGGCTCTGACCGCTATGGTGGCCCTTGTCCTGACCGGCTGTCTGTCGGAGGAGGCGGCGCTGTCCGGATTCTCCAATTCCAATACCATTGTCATGGCAACCATGTTCATCGTATCCGAAGGACTCTCCAGAACCCAGGCGGTCCACAAGATATCCTCCATGGTAAACAAGATTAGCAATGGCTCTTTTACCAAGATCCTGATGGGCTATGTGATAATCACCATGCTGCTGTCTCAGATTGCCGGCAGCTCTTCCGCTGCCTTCGCCATCATGTTCCCCATCGTCTGCGCTATGTGCGACAATATGGGCTTCTGCCGCTCCAAAATGCTGTTTGCCGTAGGCATGGTATCCATCAATACCTGCGCAATTCTTCCCATCGGAGGGAGCGCCGCCACCTTTTCCCAGTACAATGGTTTTCTGGAATCCTACGGCGCTGCCGCTCAGTACCGTCTCGGATTCTGGGACCCCATGATTGCAAGACTGCCCAACCTGATTGCCATCTGTCTCTACTCTGCATTTCTGGCCCCCAAATTCAGTCCGGAACTGCCCAATGTAGACATTTCAGGCAAACAGAAAGGCAAGGAGCAGCAGGTTCTGGATCCATTCCGGGAATTTATGGGCTATGGAACTTTCATTTTTGTAATCATCGGCCTTCTGCTTTCTGATACCCTGGGAGTTCCCTCCTGGATTTTCACCTTAATCGGAGCCCTGCTGCTGTGCGCCACCAAGGTTCTTTCCGCAAAAGATGCATATGCCGCTGCATCTCTGGGAGGAATCGTGATGATGTATGTCGGCGTTCTGGCAATGGGAAATGCCCTGACTGCTACCGGTGCAGGCGAAGCCGTGGGAAATGCTGTAGCAAAGCTGGTAGGCAATACCAAGAACGGCTATGTAATCGGCCTGGTATTCTTTATCGCCCCCTTTATTTTGACACAGTTCATGAACAACCGGGCGGTAAGCACCATCTTTGCCCCCATTTCCATCCTTACCTGCAATGCCATCGGATGTGATCCCATCGGCCCGCTTATGCTGACGCTCTGCGGTTCCCTGGCTTCCTTTATGACTCCCATGGCTACTGCTACTGTAAATATGGTAATGGGATTGGCCGGATACAGCCAGAAGGACCTGATCAAAATGAGTATCCTTCCTTCCATCATTCTCATTATTGTAAATGTCCTGTGGATTATGACCATATATCCTGCATTTTAATACAAGGAGGAGAGAAGAATGAATCCATTTTGCTGGGCAGAACTGCCCGAAAAACAGTCGGATGTTCCGGTCGATCTTCTAAATCCGGGAAAATGCCAGATCCACGGTGCCTTTTTCCTGAACTGTCCCGTGGGAGACAGCGTTCGGAAGCTCCTGATCTATATTCCTGAATCCTGGGGAAACAACGATGAAGTTTTAGTAATAGCTCCTCCTTCCTGTCTGCCGGCAGAAAAATTTCTCGCCGACAGCGGACTGGTAGAATTTACCCGGCAGCGGGGCGTTCTGGCAGCCATTCTGGTTCGGGAGCCGCATAAAAGCACAGAGGAAGAAGCCCATTTTATGAATACCGCCTACAAAAAGCTTCAGGGACGGGAATATTTTGTCGCCATGCAGGACTGCTTTTACGCCATGGGCGTTGGTGATGGAAGCCCGGTAGCGCTGAAAGCCATGCTGTCGATGGGCAACGACTGGTCCGGCGCAGCTCTTCTGGGGGGAATACGGGATGTAACGGAAGAACCCGTCATCGATGAGGCTGATAAAGGGATTCAGACCGAAGAAATGTTCATTTCCGGAAAAAAATCCCAGCTTCCCATATGGCTGCTGGAGGAAAAGGAAACGCCGGATTTAGTCCGCGTAAGGGATTACTGGATACGTGAAAACCAGGATGTGACTGAACCGGTATTTGATCCCAGGGGGACCGCTGTCTATCTGCCCAAACCCATTTCCCCCACCTCCTCCCTCAACGATGCCCCTATCGCTCAGGTCCGGGTTACCCTGGGCTTTCAGCCGGAAAGCCTTTCTGCCTCCCTGCTGAATCAAGTCTGGGACTATACAGGCGCTGCCAGACGCCATCGTTCTTATCATAAGAAGGTACTCCGCTACTTCCGAAATCCGGATATACCGGAAAACGGCGCCACCTATCACACCATGGTTGTGGACGGCATGAAGCGGGAATGGTACGAATACGTTCCGCGGCGTTTCCGGCAGTCAGACACTCCGCTCCCCCTGGTAGTGGCATTTCACGGCCGCGGCGGCAATGGAAAGAGCTTTTTCGACATCTCTGACCTGAGCGTTGCTGCGGAGGAGAGGGGATTCATCGCTTTATTTCCCACGGCGGATATTTACCAGATTCGGCCCGACGGGTACCGCGGCGTCCGGCTGTGGAACGGAAATTATAAGGGAGCCGACCTGGACAGCATGCCATTTGTCCGGGCAATGATAGAGGATGTGAAAGGACGTCTTCCGGTAGATGAAAGCCGGATTTATGCCTGCGGTCAGTCCTCCGGCGGATATATGGCAGTCTGCTGTGCATTCCAGGCCCCGGATCTCTTCGCCGCTGTGGCTCCCTGGTCCGGTTTTGTATATCCGGGAATGAAAAGTATGCACCTTCCCCTTGGAGCTCCTCAGCAGCTGAAGGATGTGCCGGTCTATCTGCTTATCGGAAAACAAGATACGCACTTTGGCGCTCCCTCCATCGACCTGTCCCATCCCTCCAGCGCACTGGAAGAGTTTCTCCTCTTTGTGTTAGACAGCTACGGTTTGTCCAGGGAATATGATTCCTATACCTGTTATCCTATCGATTACTATGTATGGAAACGAAACGGCATCCCCATGGTCACTCTGGGCTTGATCGATGATATGCCCCACGCCAACTATGCCGAAGAGAGCCGGATTTCCTATGATGATTTTATGTGTCGTTTTTCCATGGACCCGGACGGCAGCCGCCGCTATATGGGAAAAAAAATAAAATAAGGACTGCCTTGAAAAGATCTGGCCACAGTCAGGTCTTTTCTGCTATAATCAGAAGCGGGGGGAAGCTTATGAAAATATCCGATTTGGAGTTGTTTCTGAAAATTGTCCAGGAGGGCAGTCTGAACAAAACAGCTGAAAAAAATTATATAACAGAAGCGGCTGTCAGCCAGCAGTTAAGAAAGATCGAGGAGGAAGCCGGCTGCGCCCTCTTCTACCGCCGGAAAGGCAGGCGGCTGGAATTAACTGACAAGGGCACCTCTTTTCTGCAGATGGCCCAGGACATTGTCCAGCGTTATTCTGCCTGGGAATCGCTGGCGCGGCAGAAAAACGCGGTGAAAATCGGCGTTTCCATCCGTCAGTCCCAAACAGCCATCGAAGCCCTGCGCCAGGAAGCCGCAGATTTTTCTCCTTCCCGCTATATTTTTGTTGAAACTACGCACCAGGAGAGAGAAAATATGGTAGAATCAGGGGAGCTGGATCTTGCCTTTACCAGCCTTCCTCTGGACAGCAGGCGGCTGAAATATGCGGTAGTAAACCGTTTCCCCATGGGAATCTATCTGAAAAAAGGCCATCCCATGGAGAAAAGAGCCTTCCGCAAAGAGGGAATCCGTTACCCTCTTCTCTCCCCTGGGATTTTGAAGGAGGAATCGTTTCTTCTTCCCGGAGAGTCTATGCCCCACCAGCATACTCTGGCGCTGGCAATTTTTAAAAAGTACCATATTGAGCCCAACATTTCCGGAACCTTCCAGTCCCTCTCCTACGGAGCCATGATGGCGGAAGGAGGAGTCTCCAGCTCCGTTTCCGTTGTGCTGCCGGAAAATGACAGCCGTTTTTATCTCATTGACGGCTGCGGTATTTTCTACGAAATGGCTGTGGCCTATCAGGCCGTCCGGGAGCGGGATCCGGAAATTACAGAGATTATCAAAAGCTTCCGGAGGTATTTTCTTTCATAAGCCATCGGGCTTTCCCCTCAAATCATAAATCAAACAAGCCGCCTCACCAGGCGGCAGAATGGAGATCCACAATGAAAAAGTGGCTGGAACACAAACCCTACAAGCACAAGATCACCTATTGGCTGATGGCTCTCTGGTTCCTCTTCCTGGCCGTTCTGTTTCTGGCTCTGGGAATCACTGCCAAAAAGGACCTGGCAGTCTACCTGGTCCTCTGCGTTCTCTGGGCAGCAGCTGCTCTCAGGGAGCTGTACTACTGCAAAAAGGACTTCTGCTCCGGCCCCTGAGGGTCTGGCAGAAGTCCTTTTTCTCAGCCTTCCATGGACAGCATCTGACCGTACCGTCCCAGAAAATTCTTTGTCCGTTCATTATCCGAGGCAAACACCTGCTTTGGCGTCCCCTCCTCCACAATAACACCGTCCGCCATGAAGATCACCCGGTGGGAAATATCCCTGGCAAAGGCCATCTCGTGGGTAACGATGACCATGGCGATATCCAAATCCGCCAGGGAGCGGATGACCTTCAACACCTCACCCGTCAGCTCCGGGTCCAGAGCCGAGGTGGGCTCATCAAAGAACAGGATCTTGGGCTTCAGTGCCAGAGCCCTGGCAATGGCCACCCGCTGGCACTGTCCGCCGGAAAGCTGGAAGGGGTAGGCGTCCTCCTTATCCTCCAGCCCCATCTTCCTCAACAGCTCCCTGGCCTCCTCAAATACCTCCTTCCGGTCCCGTTTCTGGACCCGGATGGGGGCATCTGTAATATTCTTCATCACCGAGTAATGGGGAAACAGATTGAAATTCTGGAATACCAGCCCGTACTGGCTCTGGATCTCCTTTAAATCTTTTTTGCCTGCGTAGACTTCCCGGCCATCCTCTGTCATCCAGGCAGCCCGTTTTCCCAGATAGGACAGCTCTCCCCTGTCCATGGTCTCCAGCATGGTAGCACAGCGCAGGAGGGTGGACTTTCCGGAACCGGACGGGCCGATAATGGAGAGGATCTCTCCCTCCTTCACCGACAGGGAGATATCCTTCAGCACCTGATTCCCGTCAAAGGACTTTTCCACCGATTTCAGCTCTAAGATGTTCATTTTCCACAGTCCTCCCCTCTTTAACGGTAATAATCCAGCTTCTTTTCCACCCATTCCATGAAAACAGCCACCAGCAGATTAAAAATGTAGTAAAACAGGCCGGCCGCAATGAAGGGCATCATGGTCGTCTGGGCCGCCGCAATGGCTTTGGCAATGGAGAACATTTCCATAACACTGAGGGTAAAGGCCAGAGAAGTGTCCTTCACCAGGGTAATAATCTCATTGGTCACAGAGGGCAGGATGCGCTTGATCACCTGCGGCAGGATAATGAGAAAGAAGGTCTGCCCTCTGCCGTACCCCAGGATCCTGGCCGCTTCATACTGCCCCTGGGGCATGGATTGTATGCCGCTTCGGTATATTTCCGCAAAATAGGCTGCGTAGTTGATGACAAATCCGATAAAGGTAGCCCACAGCCGGTAGCCGGAGCCCATCCGCAGTCCGAAAATGTAATATGGGCCAAAATACACCACCATCAGCTGCAGCATCAGCGGAGTCCCCCGCATGACCGATATGTAAAGCTTCACCAGGTTCCGGACCACCGGATTTTTCGACATGCGCCCCACCGCCACCAGGAGACCCAGGGGAAGGGAAAAAATCAGGGTTACGCCAAAAATCTGTACACTGGTTGCCATTCCTCCCGCCAGCTGCCCCAGCATCTGCGCCAATGTAATCTTGCCCATCGTGCAAACTCCATCCTTACTTTCCGATTACTGTTAAATCCTCTCCGAACCACTTTTCAGAGATTTCCTTCATGGTGCCGTCGGCCGCCATCTCTTCCAGAGCACTCTGGACCTTGTCCCTAAGCTCCGTGTTTCCTTTCTTGAAGCCTACTGCGTAAGCCTCGCTGGACAAGGTCTCGTCCAGTACTGCAAAATCCGCATCCCTCTGCTGGATCTGATATCTGGCTACCACCACATCCATGGCCACTGCATCCACAGCGCCCTGCTCCAGATCCATCAGCGCGGAATTATAATCTGCGGTGGTCAAAAGCTGAGCAAACGTAGAAGTCAGTTCCGCATCCTCGTTGAGCGCTGCCAGGGCGGAAGAATCTGCCTGGCACTCTACAACCTTTCCTGCCAGATCATCCAGCGTCTCAATTCCGGAATCCCCGTTGACCACAAACACCTGGGCATTGTCCATATAGGGCTCCGTCCACTCGTAATCGTCCTCTCTTCCGGTGATGGTAAATCCATTCCAGATGCAGTCGATATTTCCGGAATCCAGTTCCATATCCTTGGAATCCCAGGCAATGGGCTGAGCCTTGTACTCCAGTCCCAGGCGTCTGGCCGCCTCCTGGGCCAGATCCAGGTCAAATCCCACATAGGAGCCGTCCTCCGCCATAAATCCCATGGGCGGGAACTCCTGGTCAAAACCTACGATCAGGGTTCCGCCTGTGCTTCCCCCTTCAGCCGTATCCTCCTGGTCCGCATCTTCTGCTGTCTCCCCGCTCTCCTCTGAGGCTTCCTGGGAATCGCTTTCCTCAGCCTGAGCGGTTGTCCCTGCCGCCTCGCTCTGAGTTTCCTGGGAATCACTGCTGCCTGAAGAGCAGCCGCTCAGGGCTAAAGCAGCCGCCGCTGCCATTGTCAGCATCCATACTCTCTTTTTCATAATTCAGATCCTCCTCTTGCCGGGCTCTTGCGAAGCCCGTTTGCTTTGTCATGATAGCATGGTAGCATACTAAAGCGTTTTTGTAAAGAAAAAAATGCGCCCGGAAGCACATTTTTCTCTTTCTCCATCAGTTCTCCTCGCGCAATGCCTTAAATCCGTCTCCCAGCACCTCGCTGGCCTCCGCTGCCATCAGAAATGCCCCCGGGTCCGCCTCGTAGACGATCCTCCTCAGCCTCTGAAACTGGGATTTGCGCACCGTACACAAAAGAACACTGGTATTCTTTCCGCTGTATGCCCCGGTGGCCGGAATCAGCGTAGCGCTGCGGTCCAAATCTGCAATAACCCGCCGGGCAATTTCCTGGGGCTTTCTGGTCACCACCGTAGCCATGGTGCTGGCATCCCCTCCGTAAATCACACTGTCGATCACCTTGGTAGTGGCAAACAAGCTGACCAGGCCGAAAAGAGCGGCATCAATGTTGCCGAATACGTAGATGGACATCAGCAGGATCACCCCGTCCACCGCCATAAGGGCGCGGCCGATGGACAGCTGGGGCCTCTTTTTTTGAAGCACGTATCCCAGGATATCGCTGCCCCCGGTGGTCATCCCCGCCATAAAGATCAGACCCATGCCTGCCCCGGAGAGGATCCCTCCGTAAAGGCTGCACAGGATCCGGTCTCCCGTATACACCGGGCAAATGGGGGCCACCGCAAAGTCCAGGATGAAGGAACAGACCGCTGTGGCAAAGGCCGTGGACACCGCAAAACGGTGGCTCAATGAAAACCAGGCCAGCACCAGAAGCGGGATATTGATAGCCAGGGTCACCATTCCGATGGGCAGCTCCACAAAATGGTTCACCATCAGGGCGATTCCCAGGGCGCCTCCCGGGGCAATGTGGGCCGGCTCCACAAAGGCGTGGGTGCCAACGCCGTAAATCAGTGCGCCTGCCAGGAGCAGCGCCATATTTTTTCCTTCCTGCTTCCACTGTATGTTCATATTCATATCCCTGCCTCCTCAAAAAACGCCCGGCAGATACCGGAACGGACCTGTCAGGCGAAATAGACCTTTCTGAAATTCAGCTTTATTATAAGCAGTTTGCGGGGCGGGCAACCGACAAATCGTGCCGGGATTTTCGTATTTTAACGGCGGTTTTTGACTGTGAGGCGGATTTTCGGCTGTCCATTTTTCTATGGATCTGCGGCTGTTTTCTGTCCTGTGATAGGCCGATTTTCCCGTTTTAAGTGCTTTGCGGGAAATTAAAATACAAGAAAAAGAGGCGGGATTTGTCCATGGGCTCCTCTTCCCTGCGCTCAAATCCTACCCCTCCAGCAGCGTCACATCATTCTTCTCATACCGGATCAGCCCGTCCCTCTGCATTTTGGACAGCTCATTGCACATGGCGCTGCGGTCAATCCCCAGGTAATCCGCCAGCTGCTGGCGGTTGTAGGGGATCCGGAAGGAGTAGCTTCCCTCTTTCTTGGCGCACTCGGAAAAATAGGACAAAAGCCTCCCCCTGATGGACTTGGAGCTGGTGTGGAGGATCCGCATGGAAAGCTGCAGGCTCTTATGGGCGCACACCGTCAGCAGATTCCGCACCAGCTTTGTGTGGAAGGCGCAGGCATTGGTACAGGTGGTCAGCACCTTGCCCACGTTTAAAAACAGCACCTCCGTCTTTTCCGCCGCGGACACGGAAACCTGGAGGGGTTCTCCCGGGATACAGGCGTAGGCCTCCGCGAAAACCGCTCCCGGGGCGGCGTTTCCCAGAATCGTGTGGTTTCCCCAGACATCGCTGTATTCCACCATCGCCATCCCGGACAGAACGATTCCCACAAACTCCGTAGGCTCCCCCTCCGCCAGGATGATCTCGCCTTTATGATAAGTTTTCTTCACAGCCCCGAGGCAGTGGAGCAGGGCCTCAATCTCCGTCTCCTCGATTCCCCTAAACATCTGGGTGTTGGACAGTAAAATTTTCATGAAACGTTCTCCTTTGTTGTTATAACAACAGACTTTCATCCAAAATTATATTATACTGCATTCACAACGTCAAGGACGCACCGAAAGGAGAACTACCGTGATTCGAAGGATTATAGAAATTAATGAAGAAAAATGCAACGGCTGCGGCGCCTGTGCCGCCGCCTGCCACGAAGGAGCCATCGCCATGGTGGACGGAAAGGCCAGACTCATGCGGGATGATTACTGCGACGGGCTGGGAGACTGTCTGCCCGCCTGCCCCACCGGAGCCATCACCTTTGTAGAGCGGGAAGCCGCTGCCTATGATGAGCAGGCCGTTCTGGCAAACAAGCAGAAAAAGGGAGCTGCCGCTCCTCATGCCGGCTGTCCCGGCCATCAGATGCGCCGTCTGAATCCCGCCAATGCAGAAGACAGCAGGCAGGAAGGCAGCCGCGTTCCGGCTTCTCCGTCTGCCCCTGCTGCCTCCCAGCTGGGCCAGTGGCCCTGCCAGATCAAGCTGGTGCCGGTAAACGCCCCCTATTTCCAGGGCGCAAAGCTTTTGATCGCCGCGGACTGCACCGCCTTTGCCTGCGCCAGCCTGCACCAGGACTTTATGAGAGGGAAAATCACCCTCATCGGATGTCCCAAGCTGGACTCTGTGGACTACAGCGAAAAGCTGACGGAGATCATCAAAAACAATGATATCCAGAGCGTTACCATTGTACGCATGGAGGTCCCCTGCTGCGGCGGACTGGAAAATGCCGCCAAAAAGGCCATTCAGGCCAGCAAAAAATTCCTTCCCTGGCAGGTGGTCACCATTTCCATTGACGGCCGGGTCCTGGACTAAAAAGCCGTCCAAAACCCCTGACATTGACCAAATATAGACGAGGAGAAATCAATATGGAAAGACAGATGTTTTGTTTTCAGTGTGAACAGACCGCCGGATGTACCGGCTGCACCGGAAAGGCCGGAGTCTGCGGAAAGACCGCCCCGATGGCCGCTCTCCAGGATGAACTGACCGGCGCTCTCATCGGTCTGGCCCGGGCCTCGGCGGACAGCTCCCTTCCTGCCGGATCCATTGACCAGCTTCTGATCCAGGGCCTTTTTACCACGGTAACCAACGTCAATTTCAACGAGGAGACCATCCGGAACCTGATCCGCCTGGTTCATGAGGAAAAAGAACGGCTGGTGCCGGATTGTTCCGTCTGCGGCTCTCCCTGCGGCAGAACGGAGGACTATGATCTATCCCTGCTGTGGAATGCCCCTGAAGATATCCGCAGCCTGAAATCCCTGATCCTCTTTGGCATCCGGGGTGTTGGAGCCTACGCCTACCATGCTATGGTGCTGGGATACACCGATGAAGAGCTGAACCGTTTTATCCGCAAAGCCCTGTTCGCCGTAGGGGAGGACTGGGGAATGGAGGAGCTGCTCCCTGTGGTCCTGGAGGTTGGAAAATACAACCTGGCCTGCATGGAACTCCTGGACAGAGCCAATACGGAGACCTTCGGAACCCCGGCCCCCACGGAGGTTTCCATGAAGGTGGAGAAAGGTCCCTTCATCGTGGTCACCGGACACGACCTTCTGGATCTGAAGCTGCTTCTTGAGCAGACGGAAGGAAAAGGCATCAACATCTACACCCACGGGGAGATGCTGCCTGCCCACGGATATCCGGAGCTGAAAAAATACCCCCACCTAAAAGGCAACTTCGGGACCGCCTGGCAGAACCAGCAGAAAGAATTTGACGATCTGCCCGCCCCCATCCTCTTTACCACCAACTGCCTGATGCCCCCCAAAGCCAGCTACGCGGACCGGGTTTTCACCACTGAGGTGGTCTCCTACCCGGAGATCGCCCACATCGGACCTGTACCTGGAACGGAGGTACTGGGAGAGCATGGAGCAAAGAAGGATTTTACCCCGGTGATCGAGAAAGCCCTGGCCCTTGGCGGATATCCCGAAGACCGGCAGTTTACCGGGATCAACGGCGGCGAGACCCTGACCACCGGCTTTGGACATGGTGCGGTTTTAAGCGCGGCTCCCCAGGTGGTGGAGGCCGTCAAGTCCGGCGCCATCCGCCATTTCTTCCTGGTAGGCGGCTGCGACGGCGCCAGACCGGGACGCAATTATTACACGGAATTCGTAAAGCTGACTCCCCCTGATACCCTCGTCCTCACCCTGGCCTGCGGCAAGTACCGGTTCAACGATCTGGACCTGGGGACCATCGGCGGACTGCCCAGACTGATGGACATCGGCCAGTGCAACGACGCCTACAGCGCCATCAGGATCGCTTTGGCCCTGGCGGAGGCCTTCGGCTGCGGCGTAAACGACCTGCCTTTGGCCCTGGTACTGTCCTGGTACGAGCAGAAGGCCGTCTGCATCCTGCTGACCCTCCTGCATTTGGGGATCAAGAATATCCGGCTGGGCCCCACCCTCCCCGCCTTCCTGTCCCCCAATGTGCTGGACTACCTGGTGGAGCACTACAACATCGCGCCGATCACCACTCCGGAGGAGGATTTGAAGGCGATGCTGTAAAACTTTCGCCTGCCTAAAGAAAATATAAAACGCTTCCGGTTCCCGGCAGGATCTGCCTGGTCGGAAGCGTTTTTTCTTCTGTCTACAAAAATGTTTCCAGCTCCGCAAGCGCCCGGATCTCATAATCCGGCCGGATATCCTCCCTCCCCGGAAGTCCCCCCGGATTATACCAGCAGGTATCGGTCCCCGCCTGCTTTCCTCCCAGAATGTCCGACTGAAGGGAATCCCCCACCAGCAGCATCTGTCCGGGACTGATCCCCGGAATCCTGGAAAAGCAGTAGTCGAAATACTCCTTCTGCGGCTTCTGGCTTCCCGCATCCTCAGACACAAAGATATCCTTCATGAACCGGTCCAGGCCCGAGGCGGCCAGCCGCTTATACTGGGTGGAGGAGGTTCCGTTTGTGACGATGTAGAGGTCGTATTTTTTATGAAGAGATTCACAGACATCCAGCGCCCCTTCAATGAGAATGGCAGACCGATCCAGCTGGCTGCGGTAAAGCTTCTCCGCCTCCCAGCCGTCCACCTCTTTCCCAAGGGCCCCGAAAAAGTCCACAAACCTCTGGCACACCAGTTGTTCCTTGGTCACCTCTCCCCGCTCAAAAGCCGCCCAGGCCCGCTCGTTCATTTCATGATACAGGCTCAAACGCTCCTGGGTGGGCTCAAATCCATAAGTTCTCAGCACAACCTTCATGCCGTCCGCCTCCGCCTGGTTAAAATCCAGGAGGGTTCCGTCCACATCCAGAAGGATGGCCTGATATTGTTTCTTCATACAATAAACACCTGCCCATCTTTCTCCACATCCGCAACCCGTTCCCGGTAGTCCGTGGACTCTTCCATCTCCTTCAGCCTGGAAATTACGGAAAAATTCCCCCAGCAGTGCATGGGGAATACATGGCGGGCGCCCACGGTTTTCATAAAATCGTCCATTCCCCTAAAAAAGTCCTTCCCCTGGCGGGGGTCCAGAGGCACGAGAGCCACATCGATCTTCTCTCCCTTCATGGCCTCCAGCTGCCGGTGGTAGTTCACCTCCATGTTCCGGTTCCAGTCCTTCGGCTCTCCCTCCCACTGCCAGTTGTTTAAGTCCCCGGCATGGTAAATGACGCCATCCGGGGTGTGGATCAGGAACGCCACCCCTTCATCGGTGGATTTGAAGGTCCGCACGGAAAAGCCGGAAAGCCAGGGCAGAGAAAACTCCTGCCCCGGCCCTGCAAACAGAATCCGGTCTCCAAGCTCGGACGGCGTCCTCTTTTTCCAGATATCGTCCGAAATCACATAATATACATCCTGGCGCTCCTTTGCCAGTTCAAAAATGACCGGCGAAAAGTGGTCCTCGTGCCGGTGGCTGACAAAGACTGCAACAGGCTTCTTCTCCGGCAGAGAAAGGCTGCCCTCAAAATAGTCAAACAGCAGGGCCGCTCCTTTCAGCTCAGCCAAAAAGGAACTGTGGTGAATGTAAGTAATCTTCATCGTCAATTTCCCTCCTTCAGTTCTTTAAATCCAAAGCCCAGCACCTCGCTGGTCTCTGTCGCCATCATGAAGGCATCCGGGTCTGTCTCATAGATAATCCGCTTTAAACGTGGAAATTGAGACTTGCGCACTGTACATAAAAGCATGGTAGTATCCTCCCTGCTGTAAGCTCCTTGGGCCTTTAAAAAAGTAGCACTGCGGTCCAGGTCCACAATCACCCGCCGGGCAATTTCCTCCGGACGCTTGGTAATCACGGTAGCCATGGTGCTCACCTCTCCGCCGTAGATGATGCTGTCAATAACCTTAGTCTGAGCAAAGAGGGTTACCAGGCCGAAAAGAGCCGCGTCTACATTTCCAAATACAAAGATGGAGATAACCAGCACTACTCCATCCACCAAAAGCAGCGCTCGGCCAATGGACATCTGGGGCCGCTTCTTTTGCAGCAGATAACCCAAAATATCCGAACCTCCCGTAGTAGTTCCCGCCAGAAAAATGAGTGCCATTCCTACTCCAATTACCACTCCTCCGTAAAGACTGCACAGGAAACGATCCCCAGTATATATCGGACAAACCGGCGCAACCGCCAGGTCAAGAACCGCTGAGGAAAGAGCTGTAGTCACTGCCGTAGTCACCGCAAAGCGCCGGCTTAAATAAAACCAGGCCAAAATCAGCAACGGGATATTGGTGGCCATAGTCAGCATACCAATGGGCAAGTTGGTGAGATGGTTGATTAGCAGAGCCACACCGATGGCGCCTCCCGGCGCTACCTGGGCCGGTTCCACAAAGGCGTGGGTGCCGATGTCGTAAATCAGAATTCCCACCACCAGCAAAATCAGATTCTTTCCTTCCTCTTTCAGCAGCGTTCTCAATCCATTTTACCTCCTTAAAATCCGCCCGGAAGGCCAAAATTCGGTCCACCGGGCGGGTGTTTTTCGGTAGCGCCGTCAGAATACTTCTCCAGCACAACCGCTTTTTATGTTCTTTTCATTCGTCTTTAGCCGAACTCTTTCCGGTTCTGTGCAAACTCCTTCTCAATCTCAGGAAGGAGAGATGCATCCGTAATCAAATCCCATGAGGTTCCAGCCAAAGCCTTTGCCCCGTAAATCACACAGTTGTGTGCATCCTCTGTCTTTCCTGCCTGAATATACTCCTGAGAGTGAGAAGCTGTACCAGAGGGCACGAACCGTACTCTTAGACAGCAGCCGGGAAGACGGTGCATCACATTTCCAAAGTCTGTGGAGCCAGTTTTCTCCCTGGGAGGACGCAAATCCGGGATACCTGCCTGGGCCGCATTCTTCATCACCAAATCGTTGAGAGAGAATACCGGAACCTTGTTGTCCAAAGACTGGGTTTCCGTAATCTGCGCCGTAACACCAGACATCATTGCCGCCCCATTAATAACATTATAGAAGCGTTCCTTCAAACTGTCCAGATAATCCCGCGAAAAAGAGCGAAGAGCAAATTTTCCCACTGCCCGTCCCGGCACCACGTTCTCCGGACCGGGAAGTTCCTTGACCGTGTAGTGCATCCGCACATCATCCCGTACGTGCTCCCGCAGAAACTCCACACCTTGGAAAGCCAAAAGCAAAGCATCAAAAGCGCTGCGCCCCTGCTCTGGAGCAATGGCCGCATGAGCCTTTTTTCCGGTGTACACTACTTGATAGGTTGACAGGGCCAGGCATTTTTTATCTGTGCAAGTGTCAGGTGCTCCGTGCATCATCAAAGCTACATCGATATCCTGGAAGCAGCCGTCCTTTAGCATATTGATTTTTCCGCCGAAGGTTTCCTCTGCCGGTGTTCCGTAGACCACCAAATCGTAGGGGACGCTCTTTAAAACCTCTTTTACCGCAATTGCTGCGCCCAGGCAAGCCGGTCCCTGCATATGGTGTCCACAGCCATGTCCCAGATTTTCCAGGGCATCATACTCACAGAGAATTCCGATTCTGGGAATCCGACTGGAAGTTTCCGACCCGCCAGTCTCCTGGGGCCGGTTCTGGTAAACGCAGCGGAAGGCAGTCTTTAATCCCCCGCAGCCCATTTCCACAGAAAATCCGTTGTCTTTCAGGAAGCCGGTCAGCAGCGCCGCAGCCTGAACCTCGTTTCCATCCGTCTCTGGATGGTCAAAAATAAAATCTGCCATCTGGATCAGCCGCTGAGAAGCTTCATCAATTACCTGATAAAGACGGCTTTTCTGCTCGCAAACTGTTTTCTCGTTCATTGTTCGTCTCCTTCCTTACATGGGTCCATACTTCATCAGCTGGGCGATCACAACCATGATGCAGCCTACCACTGTCCACATGGCAAAGCATTTCCACATAAACCTTACCCATCTGTCATAGGGAATATTCACCGCGCCCAGAATTCCCATAAGAGCGCCGGAGGTAGGCAGAATATAGTTTACAAATCCATCTCCAAAGTTAAATGCCAGCACTGCAGTCTGACGGGTCACTCCTAACAGGTCTGCCAGCGGAACCATGATGGGCATCGTGACAGAGGCCTGTCCGGAACCGGAGCTGATAAACAGGGAAACAATGATATTGGAAATCAGCATTCCCGGTCCCTGAATGATATAGGGAACATGGTCCAAAACGCTTGCCAGGCTGTGAACAACTGTGTCGATAATGGTTCCATCGGCCATGATAGAGCCAATGCTCTTGGCCAGTCCAATGGTAATAGCCGCGCTCATCATGCCCTTGCAGCCGTCCACAAATTCCTTGGAAATCCGGTTGGGGCTGAAGCCTGCCACAGCACCGCTGACGACTGCCAGCACCAGAAATACTGCGGAGTACTCCGGCAGATCCCATCCAAGGGCAACGCTTCCGTAGATGATCACTACCAGGGAAACCACCAGACATCCGATCACCAGCCATTTTCTTAAATCCATGGTCCCGAAATCTTCCAGGCTGATCTTTCCCGTCATTTCATTTTCCTGGTCCAAATCGTACATGGGAGATTTCTCCGGATGCTTCTTCACCTTATTGGCATAGCGGATCAGGAAAATATTGGTCACCACATAGAATACACCGAAGCAGACGAAACGGTATCCGATTCCGGAAAAAGGCGGAAGCTCCGCAATCTGCTGGCTTACCAGGGTGGTGCTGGCGTTTAAGGTACCGGTAGAAAATCCGATGGCTCCGCCCAGAATGATGATGGCCGTTCCGGTCAGGGAGTCTAACCCCAAAGCCAGGGAAAGCATCACCATCACCGGGGCAAATGCGATAAACATATTTACTGCCTGGGTGGTACAGATCAAACCGAAGATCAGAGTCAAAATAGGGATAAAAATTGCGATCTTTCCGGAAAACTTCATGGCAACCTTGGCTACAATAGCCTGGAGTGCGCCTGACTTCGTCAGCATATGGAAGGCGCCGCCGGAAAACAGGATGACCAGGAGCAGGTCAATATTATCCATAAAGCCGTTTACAATATACATGGGAATCAGTCCGGGATTTACCGGGGTCCTGGTCACGTAAGAGAACTGCTGGGGGTCAATGACTTCCACTCCCCTGGCATCTTCAAACCGGACGTACTCGCCTGCAGGAATAATCCAGGTCAGGATCACCGCCACGATAATAATGGCCAGGATGATCACAAAGGTGTGGGGCATTTCAAATTTTCGCTTTTCCTTCATATACACTTCATTCCTTTCTTCTTCTGGCTTTGGTCCTCCATGGGACCAAAACCGCCGTAACTTTGTGCCGCGGCTGTGCCGGAAGACAGGGCCCTTGCCTTCTTGACCATCGGCGATGAATCCAGTATAATCCTCTTATATGCATAAATCAAATTTAAAATTTTTAGGTTTTGTATAGTCTCTGGCTATGATTTTTGAAATTTTTTCTCAGCAGGCCCGTTTAAGGCAGCCAAAAAGGAGGCAGTGATGGATTTAAAAGAACAGGAATATGTAGTAGCTCTGGCAGAGCACGGCAGCATCACCCGGGCGGCGGAGTCCCTCTTCATCTCCCAGCCCACCTTGAGTATCTTTTTAAGCCGGCTGGAAAAACGGCTGGGCACCCCTCTTTTTGATAAGATCGGAAAAAAGCTGGTTCCTACCCTGGCGGGGGAGCTCTATGTCCGCCGGGCGAAAGAGCTTCTTATGATCCAGAGTCAGTTTCAGGGAGAGCTGTCGGACCTGATTTCCGGCTCCTACGGACGGCTGCGGCTGGGGATCCACAGCCGCAGGAGCGCCTATCTGCTTCCCAAGGTGATGGCCCAGTTCCGCCCTCAATATCCCAATGTGGATTTGTCCCTGTGCGAGACCGGAAGCGCCGATATGGAGCAGAAGCTTCTGGAGGGCAGTCTGGACCTGATTCTTTCCAACCGTTTTCTGCAGCCGGAAAAGCTTTCCTTCTTCCCCATTTACCAGGATACCCTGGTGGCCGCCCTTCCATTCGGACATCCGGCCTGCCAAAAGGCTGTCATGCTTCCGGGCCACACGCGGCCCTGGCTGGATCTGCGGGAGCTGAAGGAAGAATTTTTCATTCTGCAGTATCCCCATCAGTCCACCCGGCTCTTTACCGAACAGGCCCTGCGCTACAGCGGCGTTGTTCCCAAGAAGATCCTCTATATCCAGAACATGGAAACGGCCGCCCAGATGGCGGCCGAAGGGGTGGGCGCAGCTTTCACCATGGACAGCTACGCCAAACATTTTACTTATGAAAAACCTGTGTATTTCTTTGAGGTGGGGGACCCGGATTTCTCCGTCCAGATTGCCCTGGCCCACCGGAAGGAGGCCCATGTGCCCAAATACATGGAGCTCTTCATCCGGCTGGTGAGGGAGAACTTCAACCGGTGACCAAAACAGCCGATGACCGAACGTTCCCGTTATCAGGCTGCGAAATTTCCCGTATACAGCTGATAGTATTTGCCTTTTGCGGCAATGAGCTCGTCGTGGGTTCCCCTCTCGATGATCCGTCCCTGCTCCATGACCATGATGCAGTCGGAGTTCTTTACGGTGGAAAGCCGGTGTGCGATGACGAAAGTCGTCCGCCCCATCATCAGGGCGTCCATGCCTGCCTGCACCAGCTTCTCCGTCCGGGTGTCGATGGAGGAGGTAGCCTCGTCCAGGATCAGAGCCGGCGGGTCGGCTACCGCAGCCCGGGCGATAGCCAGAAGCTGTCTCTGGCCCTGGCTCAGATTGGCTCCGTCTCCGGTGAGCATGGTGTTGTAGCCATCGGGCAGCCGGCGGATAAAGGCATCGGCATTGGCCAGCTTGGCCGCTGCTATGCACTCCTCATCTGTGGCATCCAGTTTTCCGTACCGGATGTTTTCCATCACCGTGCCGGTAAACAGGTGGGTATCCTGAAGCACCATACCCAGTGAACGGCGCAGGTCTCCCTTTTTAATCTTGTTGATGTTGATGCCGTCGTAGCGGATTTTTCCATCAGCAATGTCGTAAAACCGGTTAATCAGGTTGGTGATGGTGGTCTTTCCAGCTCCCGTAGCGCCTACAAAGGCAATTTTCTGGCCCGGCTTTGCCCACAGGCTGATGTTGTGCAGCACGATCTTATCCTTGGTATATCCGAAATCCACATCGTCCAGAACCACGCCTCCTTCCAGCTTGGTATAGGTCACGGTTCCGTTCTGATGTGGGTGCTTCCAGGCCCACAGGTTGGTCTGTGCAGGCGACTCCGACAACTGTCCCTTCTCATCCTCCACTGCATTGACCAATTCCACATAGCCTTCATCTGTCTCAGATTCCTGGTCCATCAAATCGAAGACACGGCCGGCACCGGCTGCGGCGTTGACCACAAAGTTAATCTGCTGGCTTACCTGGGTAATGGGGTTGGTGAAGCTCTTGTTCAATCCTACAAAGGTGATCACCGTACCTACGGTTACTCCCGCCATGCCGTTGATGCCCAGAACCGCTCCGATCATAGCCACCAAGGCGTAGCTGATCCATCCGATATTGGCGTTTACAGGCATCAGCAGGTTTGCATAGCCATTGGCCTTGTCGGCGCTGTTTCGCAGGGCCTCGTTGACCTTGTGGAAATCATCGATAGCGGCCTGTTCGTGGCAGAATACCTTTACCACCTTCTGGCCGTCCATCATTTCCTCAATGAAGCCGTCCACAGCACCCAAATCCTGCTGCTGGCGGACATAATATTTACCGGACAGCTTGGAAAAATTGGCGGTAACCGTCAGCATCACCGCAGCAGTGAGAATGGAGATAATGGTCAGCGCGGGATTCAAAATCAGCATGGTCACCAGGGTAGCCGCCATGGTCAAGACCGAGTTGATAATCTGCGGAATGCTCTGGCTGAGCATCTGCCTTAATGTATCCACATCGTTGGTATAAACGGACATGATATCGCCGTGGGCGTGGGTATCAAAATAGGAGATCGGCAGGGACTCCATTTTGTGAAACAGGTCGTCCCTCAAACGCAGCATGGTTCCCTGGCTGACATTGACCATGATCCGGTTGTAGGAAAACGCGGCGATGACGCCGATCCCCATCACACAGGCCAGCTGGATCAGATCCGAGCGCAGGCTGCTGAAATCGTCAGACCCCTGGGAAAGCATTGGCATAATGTAATTGTCCACCAGTTTCTGGGGAAAACTGGCCCCAACCACCGTGGCCACCGCGTTGATCAGGATACAGGCCACCACGATCAAAAAAGGATATTTATAATAGTGGAGCATATACTGGACCACCCGCTTAATGGGGGCTACAACAGCAGATATTCCTGTTCTGGCATGTTTGTCACTCATAGCATTTTCCTCCTTTCTCTTTTAAGCCGGCTGGTCGAAGTCGCCGCTACCTTCCAGCTGTGAGTTATAAATCTCCTGGTAAATGGCATTGTTCTTCAGCAGGTTGTCATGGGTGTCAAAGGCATTGATCCGGCCATCCTCCAGTACCAGGATCCGGTCCGCATGCTCGACACTGGAAATACGCTGGGCAATGATGATCTTGGTCGTGCCCGGGATCTCCTTGGCCAGGGCCGTCCGGATCTTGGCATCCGTAGCCGTATCCACCGCGCTGGTGGAATCGTCCAGGATCAGGATCTTCGGTTTTTTCAGCAGGGCCCTTGCGATGCACAGACGCTGCTTTTGTCCGCCGGATACATTGGAGCCGCCTCGGGTAATAACCGTATGGTATCCATCCGGCATCCGGTCAATGAACTCATCGGCGCAGGCCGCCTCACAGGCCTTTTTGCACTCCTCCTCGCTGGCATCGGGATTGCCCCAGCGCAGGTTATCCAGAATGGTTCCGGAAAACAGGGTATTCTTCTGCAGGACCACGGAAACCTGGTTCCGCAGCACCTCCGTATCGTAATTGCGGACATCCACTCCGCCTACACAGACCGAGCCCTCATCCACATCGTAAAGCCGGCAGATCAAATTTACCAGGCTGCTCTTTCCGCTGCCGGTCCCGCCGATGACGCCGATGGTCTCTCCGCTCTTAATGTGCAGGTCAATATCGGACAGGGCATTCTTTCCGCTGCCATGCTTATAGGAAAAGTTTACATGGTTGAAATCGATCCTGCCGTCTGCCACTTCCATTACCGGCTGTTCGGGGTCCTTCAAATCCGGTGTTTCATCCAGCACTTCGCTGATCCGGCGGATGCTGGCTAAAGACATGCTGATCATGACAATGACCATGGACAGCATCATCAGACTCATCAGAAGGGACATAATGTAGCTGAACAGGCTGGTCAGGTCACCGGTGGTCATATCTCCCGCCACGATAAATTTGGCTCCAAACCAGGATACGGAGATGATGCAGAAGTAAACTGCCACCATCATGGCCGGGTTGTTGAAAGCCAGAAGGCCCTCCGCCTTAACGGAAAGGCCGTAAAGCATTTTGGAAGCCTTGGAGAACTTTTTGTTCTCATAGTCCTCCCGGACAAAAGCCTTTACCACCCGGATGGCAGTTACATTCTCCTGGACGCTGGCGTTCAGGTCATCATATTTCCGGAACACCTGGCGGAAGATCCTCAGGGTCACGGACATGATGATCCCCAGCACGATAACCAGGAACACCACCGCGATCAGGAACATGCTGCTGAGCTTAGGACTGATGATCAGGCACATGGCAAAGCTGAACACCAGGTTCAGGGGCGCTCTCACCGCCACGCGGATCAGCATCATAAAAGCGTTCTGCACATTGGTGATATCGGTGGTCATACGGGTCACCAGTCCCGGAACGCTGAATTTGTCAATATTGGAAAATGAAAAAGTCTGGATATTTTGATAGATGGCCTCTCTCAGATTGGCGCTGAAACCGGCGGATGCGCTGGCTGCATTCTTTCCTGCCAGAGCGCCGAAGCACAGGCTTAAAAAAGCCATCAGCACCATCAGAGCCCCGTAGCGGTACACCACGGAAAGATTGCTGACCTCCAGTCCCTGGTCAATAATAATAGCCGTTACAAAGGGCATCAAGATCTCCATTACCACCTCAAGGGCGGTAAAGCCAATACATCGAAAGGTATTGCCTTTATACTGCTTTAACTGCCGTATTACATTTTTCACGTTCAAACAACCTCCTGTCTGTCTTAGTTTCATCTGATTCCATCTGCTCCAGCCGGTCCAAAAGCTTCTTGCCCAGCCGTCTCAGCTGTTCTTTTTCCTCACTGTTCAGAGACTCGTTCAGCTCCTCCTCCATTTTTCCGGTTCTGCGAAGGAACTCCTCCTTCTCCTCCAGAAGCTTATCCGTCGGGCAGATCTGCTTGATCCGCACATCCCCCGGAGTTTCCCGAACGCAGAGATAACCGCTTTTCCTCATCCGTTTTACCAGGGCGGAGAGGGTAGATTTGGACAGTCCGATTTCACGGGATAATTCCGTCAAATAGGTTCCCTGGGGATGGTGTCTTAAAATGTAAACCAGAAAGTACACCTGGGTTCCTCTGATTTCTTCATCCTTTAGCCGAAACTCCAGCTGCGAAGACAGATTCCAGCTGATCTTTTTGAACATCATAAATAAATCTTCTGTCTGAAATTTTTCCGACATGCTGCATGAACACCTCCTGTCCCTTCCGTGTCAAATGTGAAAGACGTCAAAAGGTATCTTGACGACAATGATTTCGGTACGAACTGTTCGTGTCCGTACTTCTTTCACAACAAAGAGTGTAGCGCAGATGCAGGCAAATGTGAAATCGAATATTTGTATAGGCAATAAAAATCTTTTATAGCTGTGGGATTTATATCTTGAGAAGATCATTTTTTCTTGCCATAAGCCGGGGAATCCCTTATAATCAATAGATATTCTTTATTTAATATGCAGGAGGCGTTGCGATGAACACCACTCAGCTGGAATGTTTCGTTACAGTGGCGGAATGCCTGAATTTTTCAAAAGCGGCGGATATCTTAAAGCTGACCCAGCCGGCGGTCAGCCATCAGATCCGTTCCCTTGAGGAGGAGCTGGAGGTCAAGCTCTTCCACCGGACCAGCAAGAATGTTTCCCTGACCCAGGAAGGCCTTCTCTTTCTGGCCGATGCCCATCTGATCCTGAAAACAGCTCTGTCCGCCAAGCGGCGGCTGGAAGACCACACGCCGATCATCCCCTTTGAACTCGGCTGCCACAACCATCTGGAAATGAATCTGCTGCCCCCCGTTCTGAAGATCCTCTCCCAGAACTTTCCCCTGCTCCGCCCCACCATCCATCTGGTCCCCTTTCCCTCTCTTCTGGATATGGTGGAAAACAGCCAGCTTAACGCTGCTCTGGGCATAAAAGAAGAGCAGAACAAGTCCTCTCTTTTTTTCAAGGATCTTGTTTCTGCTCCGATTTGCTGTATCTGTTCGCCCGACTATCCTCTGGCCAAGGCGGAAACCCTGACCAAGCGGCAGCTGTCCGGCACTTTAATCGCCTGCTCTCCACGCCACATTCCCGATTCTGTTTTTGCCGTACAGAACAGCATTCTGTTGAATCTGCCTCCTGAACAGCGCTTCCTGACCGGGAGCCTGGAAAGCGCCCTGACCCTGGCCAAGGCCGGACTGGGCTATATTCTGTATCCTCAGATTCCCGGCGCCCAGGAACCGGGCCTGCGCTCCATTCCGGTCACCACCCTGCCGGCAGTTTCCTTTGGCGTGTACTGCTCCTCTTCTTTGGACCATCCTGTTTTAAAGACCTTTCTCAGACTCATGGGGCAGACCTTTTCTTCTTGATACTGCTGCCAGGGCCGCAATCAGCACCACCGTCGTCAGAACGCTCCCTTCCGCCCCAAATCCCCCGCCGGAGAGAAGGGCATTCCCTGTACTCTCCATCACAAACAGGGACCTGGTCTCCATGCCGCTGACCGGGAAACCCGCGATGCAGCCCTGGGCGAAATTCCAGGCAATATGAAATCCAATGGACATCCACAGCCTTCCGGTTTTGAGAACCAGCAGAGCCAGCAAGATCCCAACCAGGGAAATGTTCACAAAGCCCATCATGCTGAAGCTGGAGTTGGCGCTGTGGGCCAGTCCGAAAATCAGACCTATAAAGCAGCAGATGAGCGGCGGATTCTCCGTCTGGGCCATGGAAGCCATGGCGTAGCCGCGGAAGGCCGTCTCCTCTCCCAGCCCCACCAGCACAAACAGGGCCAGATATCCCAAGAGCCAGGAGCTTAAATTTTCCTGCCCGGAAACCTCTATCCTGGCTCCGCCGGAGAGGACAATGAGAACCGATGCTGTCAACAGCAGTCCGGCCCCCAGGCCCAACCCGATCCCCAATTCCTTCGCTCCCAGAACAAAGCCGCCCCGAAAGCCCAGCTGCCCGGGCTTTCTCTTTAACAGGAGCCGCCCGAACAGCAGACACAGCCCGGTCAGCAGGAGATTCTGGATACTCAGCAGGCAGATGGCCCACACTCCCTCTGCCGTTTCCCGGTACTCCTCCGCCAGGATGCCGGCGGCATCCACAATCCCCCTCTCACGCATGGCAGGCAGGGATAAGGCCAGCCCAAATCCGCTGACAAACACCAGCAGAACCGGCAGCAGCAGTTCCAGGATCAACACAAGAGTCAGAAACTTATATCCCCATCGGACCCTTCCCTCCTGGTCCAAAAAAATCATTCGGATCGTATTCATCGCAGATTCCCTTTCAGCTGATCAATCTGTTCCCGCATCTGCTGCTCCTGGTCCTCAAACAGCAGGCTTTTATTGTACTGGAAATACCGGGGACAGTGATATTCTTTCAAAAAATGAAGGCAGGATGGACTGGCATTCAGCTCCGTCACAAATACAACCAGCTCCTGTCCGGTTCCGAAGGCAGCCTCCAGAAAATCGAACGCATGCTCCAGCTTCTGGCCGCACTCTTCCCGCATCTCTTCGTACCGGTCGCTGAGTCCGGAAAATTTCTCCCGCACAAACTCCCAGGGTTCCTGAACATCCTCCTTCTCCAGCCCTTCTGCAATCTCCTCCAGCACAGCGATCGCTCCCTGCCGGATTCGTTTTTCCCGGCGCTCCAAAAGGCCCTGAACCCGCTTCTGCTCCAGCTCCTGTTCCATCTGGCTCATCTCCTGTCTCAGTGCCCCTGCGCCCTTCTCCTGAATGGCCTCCTGGCATTCTCTCAGCCGCCTCATCATCAGCTCCAGCTGCTCTTCCAGGTCTTCCAGCCCTCTCATCAAACCTCTCACCCTGGTCAGAAGAAGCCCCACCAGACTTAACCGCTCGTCAAAGGCAGCCCGGCCGGCCTGGTCACAGAGGGCCTCACTCCAGTTTCCTTTGAGGATTTCGTCTGCCTGGTAATCCTTCTGGTATTTCTGGTAAAGCTTCAGGTAATTGGCAAAATCCTTGGCGATGGCCGGAAACTGGATATACTGGGCCACCACCTCCCGGTCCGCCTCCTTTCCCAGCCGCTCATAGACCTTTAAAAGGTCAGACAAATCCTCCCAGCCTCTTGGAGTGGCAAACCGTTTTCCATCTACCGTAGTTTCAATCCGGCAGAAATTCTCAGGCTTTAAATCCAGATAGGAGAGGATGGCCCCATGCAGCTCCTTTCCCAGGGCATACTCCTTCCATACGGAATAATCCGGCTCTACGTAGATCCGTTTCATCCGGTCCAGGGTCACAATATCGAATTCCCGGACGGATTTGTTATACTCCGGCGGATTTCCCGCCGCGACAATGAGCCATCCATCGGGAATCTTGTGGCTTCCGAAGGTCTTGTACTGCAGAAACTGGAGCATGGCCGGAGCCAGCGTCTCCGATACACAGTTGATTTCATCCAGAAAAAGGATACCCTCCTTCAGCCCCGTCTCCTCCATCTTCCGGTAGACCGCCGCCACGATCTCGCTCATGGTGTACTCCGTCACCGCGTATTTTTGTCCGTCAAATTCCCTGGTCTCGATGCGGGGCAGGCCCACCGCGCTCTGCCGGGTATGATGGGTAATGGTATAAGCAACCAGGCCGATGCCGCACTCCCTGGCTGCCTGCTCCATGATCTGTGTTTTCCCCACACCAGGCGGGCCGATCAACAGTACCGGCCGCTGGCGCATGGAAGGAATCGCATACTCTCCGTCCTCATCCTTCAGCAGATAGGCCGCAGCCGTATTTTTGATTTCTTCCTTGGCGCGTTTGATATTCATGTCAAAATCTCCTTCCGAAAGATTTCCTCCTCCACATCCCGCATCTCCCCATCCTCCAAAAGCTCCTCCGGCTCCAGAATCAGCTTCATGGCCCAGGCCGGAACGGATTCCTCCTGGTACTGGTCCCGTATGAATACAAAGGCCGTATCATAGGAAGGAGCCTGAATGGGATAAATACCCTTTCCATCTGTAAAATAGATCAGCCCGCGAAGTCTGGTAAAGGCCCCGGACCTTCTCAATCCCTCCACATATTCAAAGGCCGGACGAAAATCGGTTCCCCCTCCGCCCTGAATCTGAAAATTCTCCAGAAAGCGCCGGAATTCCTCCGGGCTTTTCAGCACTGCATCCTGGCGCACCTGTTCATCACACTGAATGACATGAAGATGGATGCTCCGGAAAAAATGTTCCTGCTCCGACAGAATGCTCCCCGTTTCCTCCAGAAAACGGCGCACCAGCTGGCCGGAACAGGACATGGAGGTGTCGATGACGATGACAAAATCCTCCACCCGGCATACCTCCCTGGTCTCCTGGGGCTCCAAAAGGGGCGTATTTCCGTAGAGGGAAAGGCCGTAGCTGTACAGGCCGTAATCGAAGGAATCCGCATCGATTTCCCTCTCTTCCCTCAGAACGGCAAAACGCCGCAGAAAGCGGCCGTAATCGTACCGCTCCCGGTTTTCCACCGCCAGCTCCTCCAGAAGGCTTTCATTGTCCTCCCTGCCCTGTTCTGCTCCCATCTCCAGGGCGGTCTGCATCTGCTCCCGTCTGTCCTTCCACCGATTTCTCCGCTCTGCGGCAGCCCTTGGCTGTTCCGGCTCCTCCCAGCGCTCATGGCTGTCCACCAGAAATTCCCCGGCCAGCTGTCTCCGCCGTTTTTCGCCCGGCTTCTCTGCGGCCAAAGCCCGGTATACCCCTCCCGCAGTCAGAGTCTTAAGCTTCAGCTCCTTGCGGATGCGCAGGTAGGTTTCCCTCCTGAAAGCCCCAGGCTGCAAGTGGGTGCAGGACTGGATCAGGCCATCGATGACCGACTCCGCCGCAATGTCGCAGGATATGTCCCACAGCTCCTTGTCCCGCTTTCCCCTGGTATCCATATGGTCAAACAGGCAGTGCAGCAGCATGTGAAGATAGCCCCGGTTAATCAGGACCCGGCCCTTCCGGTATCGGTCCAGCAGCAGATCCGGCTGGTAAAAAATAGTCCACCCGTCCGTGCGCAGTCCGCTTCCCCTCAAATCCCACTGGGCCTCAAACTGAAAGCTGCTTAAAGCCACATCCAGAAAGGGCATGCTCAGATACAGCTCATTTCTGGCCTGGGAAAGGATCCGGACGCACAGCCCTACCTGGGCCAGTTCCTGGAGCTGCCGTTCCTTCGCAGGGTCCGTCATGAGGTCTTCTCCTCCGTCTGCCCTTCTGCCGCTTCCTCCTGAGCTGCGGAGATCCCATGCATGGCCTCGTGCTCTCTCCTCAGCTCCTGGTACAGCTTATAAAAAGGCCAGCCTGCATTCTGCTCCGTCAGCACCGCCTTGATGGCGATTCTGGGCACTCCCGCCTTTCTCAGATTCAGCAGCAGCTCGTCCAGCCGGTGGCCGGAAAAATGCTTCATCACCAGCATCTCTTCGGGAATCTCAGGCAGCTCTTCCTCAATCTCCCTCTCCTCAAATCCTTCTATCCCGGCCAGAAATCCTACTGTCTGGCCCGTCTGTTCGGGATGGATGTTGCGGATGCGCACTCCCATCCGGACCAGGACGCTTTTCAGCTTCGCCACATGCTTCATGGATTCCGGCGTACCCGGATTATAATACAAAACAGATTCTGCCGTCTTTGCCATCTGCGCTCACTCCTTTTTCTTGTTCTACTGTTTTCCAAACAGCTCCTGGCTGTCCAGCATCAGGGTAAAGGGGCCGTCATTGACCAGCTCCACCTTCATATCCGCACCGAACTGTCCCCGCTCTACCACAGCTACGTGCTGCCGGCAGCAGTCCATAAAATACTCGTACAGCCGGTTCGCCTCCCCCGGCTCTCCTGCCTTGATAAAGCTGGGGCGGTTGCCCTTGCGGCAGTCGGCATACAGGGTAAACTGGCTGATCACCAGAAGCTCCCCGTTCACATCCCCCAGGGAGAGGTTCGTCTTTCCGTTCTCATCCTCGAAAATCCGCAGACGGCAGATTTTGTCCGCCATCCGTCTGGCTGTTTCTTCCGTATCCTCCCCGGATACGCCCAAAAGGATCATAAATCCCTTTCCAATTTGTCCGATGGTCTGTCCATCCACCGTTACCCCTGCTCTCAAAACTCTCTGTATGACTGCCCGCATTCTGCGTTCTCCTTTCTTTTACCGCAGCATCAGCCGCAGATATTCCATCAGCCCTGCTGCCGTTTCCTCCCCGTAGAGCACCTCTCTGGCTCTGGCCGGGTCATCGGTAATGATATTGTCCACTCCCAGCAGACGCATCTGCTCCATCTCACTGCTCTGATTGACCGTCCACACATGAACGCCTTTTCCCAGTTCATGAAGCCGCTCCACCAGCCTGGACGTTACAAAGCTGGAACGTATGCTGATAAAATCCAGCGCCGGGTTGTCGTAATAATTTCCATAGGCGGCAGGAAGAATGTATCCCGTTTTCAGGTTCTGGCTGACGGCCTTTACCCGCTCCAGGTAACTCAGTTTCACCGAGGTGATCACACACTGCTCCTCCATGCCCATATCCAGGATCATAGCGGCGGTCTGCTCCGGCAGGTCCGTATCATCTCCAATGTTCTTCAGTTCAATATTCAGCCGGATCCGGCCTCTGGCCGCCTCCAGCATCTCTTCCAGAGCAGGAATCCCCACGCCGGCAAATTCCGGACCAACCGAACTTCCCACATCCAGCTTTTTCACCTCATCCCAGGTCATCTCCCCCAGACGCCGGTTGACGCCGGACACCCGTTTGACATTTAAGTCATGGCAGACCACGATCACACCATCCAGTGTCATCTGCACATCGATCTCACAGAAATCCGCCATCTCCTCCACCGCTGTTTCCAGAGCCGGAAGGGTATTTTCCGGCGCCCTTAACGAGCTCCCTCTGTGAGCGGTAATCTCCGTATCCGCCAAAAGAGCGGAGTCCAGGCCCACTCCGTTCCAGATCAGATCTGCCGTGAGGATGCCGCTGAGCACGATCCCGATCCCCAGAGCTGCAAGCCCCAGACGGCGTCCTCTTCCTGAAAGCCTGAGAACCGGTCCGTCCGAAGTCCCTGCCGGCTCCCGGCCGGCAAATCTGCCGTACATAACCGTCAGACCGCCAAAATCCACTGCTGTTGCCATGGAGCTTCCCAGAAAGAGAACCATCGCCTCGATCCTGCCGCTGACAGCTAAGAGCACCGCTGTGGCACGGTACCCCTCCTCAAATACGGCAGCCACCACAGCAGCACCGAGGTAGAGCACCACATGGAGAATCCCTATCCCTGCCACCACCATGCCGTTTAAGGCCAGGAGACGGAGGAGCGCACCCGGCCATCTCCCCTTGATCAGAACCCTGCTGCGGCGCAGCCCGTCCCGAAAGTTCTTCTGCTCCACCATGCAGGTAAAAAAGACCATCATAGTGGGAACTCCCACCAGAGCCAGCCCGACTACCAGCAGCACCAGAAACAGGCGGCCCGCCGGAAGATTCAGCAGTTCATCCAAAACGAAATTGATGGGCCGGATCCGGGTAAATATGCGCAGCAGCACATAGCAGTTCATCATCAGATAGCTTGCCAGGGCCAAAAGAAAAAGCCGCCAGTTTCCCCTGCGCAGCTGCTCCCATGTTTTCAAAAGCGCTCCTGAAGCCACAGCGCCAAGTCCTGCCCTCCTGGAATAGGAGGCCGCCTGATACAGCGTGATCAGTCCCGCCAGCTCTCCGGTCATCGCTATGGATGTAAGCGCCGTAAGCAGCAGAAAGCTGAAAACCGCCGCCGGACTCACCAGCACCGGGAACAGATTGCTCATGGTCAGATAACTATAGCCTGCTGACCGCAGGGAAAACCGCAGCAGCAGGCCTGTTAATTTCCAGAGGCCTAAGCCTGCTGCCAGCCGCCAGCACATTGAAAAAACTGCCAGCCGCAGCAGGTTCAGCCGGATTGTCTGAAATGTTTCTCTAAAAAATCCTTTCACCTAAAGTTCTTCTTCCGTCCTTTGCTTCTCTTCCTCTTCCTGCTTTCTCCTCGCCGCAAAAGCGGTGATGGCCTGGTTTAATGAAAACATCTTGGCATCCAGCACATCCACCATATCGGCGCAGGCCTTCAGCTCCAAAAGCAGGTTTTCAGGAGCATTCCCCTCGAATTTGTACGCGATCTTGTGTTCCAGGCTGGCCCAGAAATCCATGGCCACCGAGCGGATCTGGATTTCCACCTTGGTTTCCACCGGACCGTCCGTCAGATACACGGGGACCGTCACCACCATGTGGTAGCTCTTGTAGCCGTTGGGCTTGGGATGCTTGATATAGTCCTTCACATGGAGGACCGTCACATCATCCTGACGGGCAATAAACTCCGCGATCTGATAGATGTCCGAGGTAAAGGAGCAGATGATACGGATCCCCGCGATGTCGCTTAAATGCTCCATCATGGTTTCAATGGTCACTTCATACCCGTCCTTCTTCAGCTTCTTGACAATGCTGTCCGCTGATTTCAGCCTGGATTTAATATGCTCGATGGGGTTATAGTCGTACCGGCTGTTAAACTCGTTGTTGAGGATTTCGATTTTCGTATTGACTTTCTTCAGGGCCGAATCATACAAAAACATGACCGAACGCCATTGGTCCACCTGACTGTCGTTTTTTGGGATATTCGTCAAAACTATCCCTCCCTCTTCGTTCCTAGTTAAGCTTGAGGCCTTTCAGAAGTTCTCCCAGACCGGTGGTCACGGAAGCAGTCTCCTTGTAGTCGTAATGCTCATGAGCCTCCTCTTCCTCCTTGGCGGCTGCCAGGGCCTTCATGCTCAGGCTGATCCTTCCATCGCCCACGGACAGGATCTTCACCTTCACGGTCTGTCCCTCCTTCAGCACAACACCGGGATGCTTGATCCTCTGGGTGCTGATCTGGGAAACATGAAGCAGTCCGTCCACGCCGTCAGCCAGCTTGATGAAAGCGCCGTAATCTTTGATGCTGTCCACGGTTCCCTCTACGATGTCGCCGGCCTTAAACTGAGCCATGCGCTCCTTGCGGGCAGCTTCCTTCTTATCCTTCTCTACCTGGCGGGCAGAAAGAACCAGCTTCTTGTTCTCCGGATCTGCAGTGATGATAACAGCCTCCAGGGTCTTGCCCTTAAAGTCCTCCAGATTCTCCACATACTCGGTGGAAACATGGGAGCCGGGAATGAAGGCTCTCACATCGTCCAGGTAGCCCACTACGCCGCCTTTTACTGCCTCTACAATCTTTACTTTCACAACGGTGTGGTCCTCTTTCATCTGCACGAAGTTGTTCCACTTCTCCATCTCGCCGCTCTCGTCCTCGGCAGCCTCAATATTTCTCTTGTTCAGAGTCTGATAGGAAGCTTCCAGCTCTGCAGCGTAATCCTCCATGGTCTCTTCCGGCATAGACGCCTCTTCCTTTACTTCCTGCTCCATCTCTTTTTTCAGTTCTTCGCTCATAATTGTTCTCCTCGCCTTTCCTCGCATTTTGCTCCAGATTTTATCTTCCGGATAAGCTCCTTCCATTATACCAACAACAGGGCGGTTTTTTCCATACTTTTCTTATAAAAATTATGCCGTTTTTCAAAAAAAACATGCTCTTTTCGCGAAAAATATGCTATGATTTTTTCAGAGCCGTGCCAAATCGCCGCGTGCCTGTTACAGAATCCTATTTTATTATAGAAAGAAAGGACCGCCGTATTGCAATGATCAATTTTCTGAATCTGGAATACTTTCTGGTAGCTGCAGAAGAGCTGAATTTTACCAAGGCAGCCAAACGGCTGTATATCTCCCAGCAGTCTCTCAGCAACCATATTTCCAATATGGAGAAGGAATTCGACATCATTCTTTTCAACCGGACCTCCCCCCTGACTTTGACCTATGCCGGCCAGGTATTAAAGGAACGTGCCCGGGAAATGCTGGATTTGCGGGATGAAACTTACCGGGAAATCCGGGACATCAAGGATTTCTCCACCGGCCAGCTGTCCATCGGTGTCTCCCACACCAGAGGACGGGTCATTCTCCCGGAAATCCTGCCCTACTATCAGGCCCTCTATCCCGGCATCGAGCTGAAGCTGGTGGAGGGCAATTCCCAGGAGCTGGCCGCTGACCTCCTCCACGGGGATATTGACCTGATTATCGATCTGCTGCCCCTGTCGGTAGAAAATGTGGAAACCGTTCCCATCTGTAAGGAAGAAATCCTTCTGGTGGTTCCGGACCAGGTCCTGGAAACCGCTTTTCCCGGACGCCTGGAAGAAATCCACAAGCGCCTGTCCCAGTCCGTGGACTTAAAGCTTTTAGAGCACTGCCCGTTTATCCTGCTGAAACCCGGCAACCGGGTCCGCTCCATCGCCGATGAGATCCTCACCGACGTCCAGATCGACCCCAATATCGTGCTGGAGACAGAAAATATTGAAACTGCCCTGGCTTTAAGCCGCCGCGGCATGGGCATTACCTTTTATCCCAAAATGTTCATGAAGGAGGAGCTTCCCACTGCCGACCAGAAGGAAACCTTCCTGAAAAAATACCATTTGAATCTGTATTCCCTGAATTATGACCGGGCCCACGGAGTTCTGGGAATCGGCTATCACAAAAGCCACTATATCTCCAGAGCCACCAAGGAATTTATCCGCATCGCAAAGGAGAAGATCCATTACAATGAATAACGGGAAGAGGCCTTGACAAGGTCTCTTTTTTTCGCTATAATATTTAGCAAATAGTAACTATTATCATTATTAAGAAAGGAGCCGCTATGAAAACGCTTAAGTATAGCCGTCAGCGGGAATCCATCAAAGCCTGTCTGATGAATCGTCATGACCATCCGACGGCAGACGCCCTATACGCCAGCATCCGTGAAGAATTTCCCAACATCAGCCTTGGCACGGTTTATCGGAACTTAAACCTCCTGGTGGAGACGGGAGAGATTCAGCGGCTGACCTGCGGCGATGGGGCTGACCATTACGATGGAGTTCCTACTCCACATTACCATTTCATGTGCCGGGACTGCCGCCAGGTATACGATGTTCCCATGGACGTCATGGAATCACTGAACGAGACAGCCCAGGCCTTTGCACCGGGAGAGGTAGACAGTCACTCGATTTTGTTTTTCGGCCGATGCAGCTGCTGCCTGGAAAAAGAAGCCTCTGAAAAAAATGTGGAAAAAGGGGTTGACAAAACAGCCTGATGGCTGTATAGTAATAACAGTAATCATTACTATTTTCTTTCCGAGATAGGAAATGATTCTGATTCAGAACTGAACAAAATTCAAATAAAAGGAAAAGGAGAAAACAGCTATGAAGAAATGGGTTTGTACTGTATGTGGTTATGTTTACGAGGGAGAGAATCCGCCGGAGAAATGTCCTCAGTGCGGCGTCCCCGCTTCCAAGTTCAAAGAGCAGAAGGCTGACGAGCTGGCTTGGGCCTGCGAGCATGAGGTAGGAGTTGCTCAGGGTTCTCCCGAGGATATCATGGCTGACCTGCGCGCAAACTTCGAGGGCGAGTGCTCTGAGGTTGGTATGTATCTGGCTATGTCCCGCGTTGCTTACAGAGAGGGATATCCCGAGATCGGCGAGTACTGGAAGACCGCCGCTTACGAGGAAGCAGAGCATGCCGCTAAGTTCGCTGAGCTGCTGGGCGAGGTTGTAACCGACAGCACCAAGAAGAACCTGGAGATGAGAGTTGCTGCTGAGAACGGCGCTACCGCCGGCAAGTTCGATCTGGCCAAGAGAGCAAAGGCTCTGAACTTGGATGCAATCCATGACACCGTTCATGAGATGGCTAAGGACGAGGCAAGACACGGCAAGGCATTTGCCGGACTGCTGAAGAGATACTTTGGCTAATAAAATCAATGCTTTTAGAGAGCGGGCAGAGATGTCCGCCCTCTTTTTAGGTGGAAAAAAGGTGGAATTCTTTCCGCTTTTCTCTCCAATAATCATCATAAAGTGGAATTTGAAAAAGTGGAATTTTTAGACGGATTCTTTCTGTCTCCTATTCCACTAGGACTACAGTTGTAGTCCTTCCTCTTTTTTTGTCAATGTGCGACTATATATCAAGCGTTTTAACGCCTAATATCATATTTTCAAGATAAGACAACAACTTTTGAAAACTTTTTTAAGTCTTTTCCTCTATTATTAAGGACTTTCCTCAACTTTTCAAGAAAAATCATCAGAAAATCGTTGCTTATCTGTGTAGAAACAGCCATTTAGGGGCTGTTTTTTCTTTATCTGCATTATATCACATGTTCCAATTAAAGTACAGGTTTTTTTATTCCCCATGATATACTTAAGTCACAAAGAACGAAAGAGATAAAACAAAACCTCAAAAACAAAAAATCGAAAAGGAGATATGAATTATGAAGAACGCAATCATCTACATCAACGACACCGAGGCACAGGTTACTAAGGCATTTGCAAAGCAGGCACGTATCTTTGGCACTCCCGAATATAAGTTATGGAAAGAGTACCGCAAGGACTTCCCCGAAGCCCAGATGGTTACTAAGACAATTAAGAAGAACGCCTCCAAGCGCACCTATAAGAACCTGACTTACGCCAACATGGAGCGGTTCTTAAAGAGCCAGGACAACGCTGACCAGCTTCTTAAAGAGTTTAAGGTTAAGAAAGAAGCTGCTGCCATCCAGCAGAACCCCTACCGCGCCGTACTGGCTTGGTTCCTTCAGACCTTCCCGGATTACGATAATTACAAGGCTTTCTTTACCGGAGAAGATATTGAGAACGAAGAAGCCTCTGTCAATGTGACACTTATGAAAAGCGTAACACCGGCAGCCTAAGAACAACCGTTTGAAACTACACTTTCAAAACCCAAAAGGAGATTAAGAATATGAATACGAACAAAGACAGAAATACAATGATTGACTTTTTGCTGGCTCCTTACAAGGGAGACGAGGAATACACCGATCAGGAAACACGGCTTGAAGCCTTGACCGATAACCAATTAAAAGAGGAATATGAAAACGCTATGGAAAAAGCCTTTTCTACTCCAGACCTTTATATCGACTATTAAACCATCTCACCATTTATCCGTATTATTAAAACTATTGATTTTAGAAGGGAGAAACCACCATGACAAAAGGATATAAGATTGATTTTGTAAACAACACTCTGACCATCAGCAAAGCATTTGAGGACGCCGCCGCAGTACCTTATTCCGAAGAATACAAGCTGTTACAGCAAATCCGGGCTGATTTCCCTAATCTTACCATTGTACGCAAAGCCCGCCGCACTTCCAGCGCTAAGAAGCGTAACAAGAACATGACCTATGCCAATATGGAGAAGTACATGAGCGTATTCCAGAACGCCGATAAATTACTCGCCCAGTTTGAAGTGGTAAAACGGCAGTCCAGATTAGAGAAAAGCCCTTATCAGTTTGTACTGTCCTGGTTTGTGGAGCAGTTCCCGGATTATCAGGAATTGCCGGATTTCAACGCGACAACAGGAAATGTGATTGATCTTGGTGCTTTTATGAAAGAAAAAGAGAAGGTGCAGGTACAGAGGCAGGAAAAGGCAGGTGCGTAAGATGGTAGAGGCTAGGAAGAAAAAGAGGGCGATACGCTGTGTACCGCTCTCTCGACAAAACTATTTAAACCTGCTATTTACCTAACCACAAATGCATTTGTCATTTGGCTGGAATTTTCTAAAAATCCAATAACCGTAATAGTAGCACCAGTATTAACATTCATAAGTTCACTGCTATCCATATATACAGATATTGAGTTGAGTGGAAATCCATTCGATCTTTCATTGGCCATTTGACA
>ERZ1643246.369-NODE-369-length-59406-cov-8.622770_pt1 | contig 59406 bp, 54 predicted proteins | sample MGYA00579265_ERZ1643246 | MGnify/ENA primary metagenome ERZ1643246 (study PRJEB29033, sample SAMEA4952261) | chicken gut metagenome | biome: Broiler Chicken; feature: Gastrointestinal Tract; material: Caecum | place: Ireland | collected 2018 | study: Broiler... | reverse complement strand
GACCTCCACCTTGGCAAGGTGGCGCGCTACCAACTGCGCCAAGCCCGCGACGCGAAGAAGAATATACGTGGCGAAGCCCGATTATGCAAGCACGAATTTCAAAAATCTTGTCAGCTTGTTCCTCGCGTGGAAGAAAATGCAGGTGAGAGGCACCGCCCTCTTGGCCGCCAGTCATCCCGGCGGCATGGCACGCGCCTCGACTGCGCTATGCTAGGCAGGGCGCCCGCATCCTGGCGCCCGGGACCGCTAGGCCGTACGCGGCACGTATGTCAGGAGAACCATGTTCCTCAATATCCTCACCCTGCTTTTCCTCGCCTTGGTCGTGAGGGGCTTCGCGCGTGTGATCAGGTACTTCATCACCTGGCTGGGCAGGGGCAAGGACCTCAGGACCGCGGTGGACCACCAGCGCGTGAGCGAGGAGACCGCCCTTGCCTACCTCGAGGAGGGCCGCCACCTCACGCGCGACCAGCGAGCCGAGGTCATGCGAGCCCAGCTCCAGGATCGCGAGGAGTTCCTCGACAACCTCCACATCACCTGGTACCAGGTGGTCATCCTGTTCGTGTTTGGCTCCATGGCGGGGCTGCTGCTAGAGGAGCTGTGGATGTTCGCCTCCGCCGGGCTCACGCAGAGCCGCGTGGGCCTGGTGTGGGGGCCCTTCTCGCCCCTGTACGGGTTTGGCACGGTGTTCCTCACGCTCATCGCCTTTCAGATGAGGAAGCGCGGCGCAAAGGGCTGGCAGGTGTTTTTGGTCTCGGCGCTGGTGGGAGGCTGCCTGGAACAGTTCACCGGCTGGGCCATGGAGACGCTGTTCCAAGCCCAGTCGTGGACCTACCTGTACCTGCCCGACCACATCACGCAGTGGATCGCATGGCGCTTCCTGGTGATGTGGGGCGTGCTGGGGCTGGTGTGGACCAAGATGATCATGCCCGAGCTGCTGTACCGCATCGGCGAGCCCACCACCAAGCGCCAGGTCACGTTCGTGGTCATCCTGGCAGCCTACCTCGCGCTCGACATCTTTATGACCCTGGCGTGCTTCCAGCGTCGCACCGAGCGAGACGCGGGCATCCCCGCGTCCAACGACTTCGAGCGCTGGATAGACGACCACTACACCGACGAGTTCATGAGCCAGCGGTTCCAGAACCTCGTGATTGGACAGGACCTGTGATGCCAGGTGCCCCTACCCCCTGGGACGGCAAGGAGGTGTCGCGCGAGGTCTACCTGGACTATGCGGCGGCGACACCCATGGATCCCGGTGCGGTGCGCGCCATGGAGCCGTTCCTCTCGAATGAGTTCTACAACCCCTCCGCCCCCTACGCCCCCGCGCGTCGCGCCCACGCCGCTCTGGAGGACGCCCGTGCCTCCCTCGCCCGCGTGATGGGTGCACGTCCGGCCTCCGTAACGCTCACCGCGGGGGCCACCGAGGCTAACAACCTCGCCTTCGCATGCGTGGACGGCGAGGTCGTGACCGACGCGGCGGAGCACGAGAGCGTTCTCGCCGTGGTGCAGGCGCGTGGCGGCGTCATCGTGGGCGTGGGACCCGATGGGCTCGTTGACCCCGACGAGGTCGCCCGGGCCATCACGCCCCGGACGGAGCTGGTTTCGGTGGAGGCGGCAAACGGCGAGGTGGGTGCAATCCAGCCCGTCAGGCGCGTCGCGGCGGTCGTAGCGGCGGAGCGCGGTCGCCGGCTGAGGGCAGGGGAGAGCCGCCCCATCCTGCTCCACGTGGACGCCTCGCAGGCTGCCGGGTACGTCTCGGTCGCGGTGTCGTCCCTGGGGGCCGACCTGGTCACGCTCAGCGCCGCCAAGGTGTACGGCCCCAAGCAGGTGGGCCTGCTGTGGTCGTCCGACCGCGTGCGGCTCCGCCCCCTCGTGCTGGGCGGCGGCCAGGAGGGCGGCGTGCGCTCAGGCACCGAGAACGTGGCCGGCGCCGTGGCCTTTGCCCACTCGCTGGAGCTGGCGGAGCGGATGCGCCCGCAGGAGGTGCGACGACTGACTGCCCTGCGTGACGACCTCGAGGGCAGGCTCAGGCGAGAGTTCCCGTGGTGCGTGGTGAGCGGTCCCCGCCAGGGCAGGCTGCGCCTTCCCGGGCTGCTGCACGTCTCGTTCCCGCGGCTTGACGCGCGCAGGCTCGTGATCCTGCTGGAGCGTCGCGGCGTGTACGTGGGCACGGGCTCGGCGTGCGCAGCGAGCAGGATGCGGAGCTCGCACGTGCTCGCCGCGATGGGCGTACCGGACGTGGTGGCGCAGGGGAGCCTTCGCATCACGCTGGGGAGGCAGACGGGCGCGGAGGACGTAGCCTACGCCTCCCGGCAGATCGCGGCCTGCGTGCGCGGCGAGATGGCGCGCCTCTCGCTTACGGACGACGACATGCGGCAGGCCGCGGGAGGCGGTGCGTGATGGGCGAGAGGGTCTTCGTGGGCCTGAGCGGAGGGGTCGACTCGGGGCTTGCCGCCGCGCTGCTGGTCGAGCGCGGCTACGACGTCACGGCGGTGTACATGCGCAACTGGTCGCGCGACCTCCCGGGGTTCAAGTGCGCCTGGGCGGACGACCTGGCAGACGCGGAGCGTGTGGCCGTGACGCTGGGCATCGACCTTGAGGTGTGGGACTGCGAGCGCGAGTACAAGGAGACGGTCGTAGACTACCTGGTTGACGCCTACGCCCATGGCCTCACGCCCAACCCCGACGTGATGTGCAACCAGACGGTGAAGTTTGGCACGTTCGCCGAGCGGGCCTTCGCCCGTGGGGCCGACTACGTGGCAACGGGGCACTACGCCCGCGTGCGGCACGGCGAGGGTGGCCGCCCCGCGCAGCTGCTGCGCTCGCGCGACGAGCACAAGGACCAGACGTACTTCCTCTGGCGCGTTCCTGCCGACGTGCTGGACCGGACGCTCTTCCCCATTGGCGACTACCCTAGCAAGGCCGAGGTGCGCGCTGCGTGCGCCGAGCGCGGCCTGGGGGTGGAACGCAAGCCCGACTCGGACGGCATCTGCTTTGTGGGCGAGGTGGGCATTCGCACCTTCCTGCTCGACACGCTGGAGAGGCGCCCGGGCGACGTGGTGGAGTGGGAGACGGGCCGGGTGCTGGGGCACCACGACGGCGCCTTCCTCTTCACCGTGGGGCAGCGGCGCGGGCTCGACCTGGGCGGCGGCCCCGCCCGCTACGTGGTGCGCACGGACGTGGGGGAGAACGTGGTCTACGTCACGGCGGACCGCTCGTGCCCCGCGCTGTGGACCGGCTCCCTCGTGCTCGACGACTGCCGCTGGGTGGCGGGGGAGGAGGGCGGCGCCTGCGAGCCCGTGGTGCGCATGCGGCACACGGGGGCGCTGGTGTCCGCGCTTCTCGAGCCGGCGGGCGAGGGACGGTCGGCCACGGTGCGCTTTTCCCAGCCGGTGCGCACGGTCGCGCCTGGCCAGAGCGTGGTCGCCTACGACGGCGAGGTGTGCCTGGGCGGCGGAATCGTCTCGCCCCGCTCGTACGAGTCGGTGCGCCCCCCATTCGAGGCCGCAGCGCAGGGGTAGGGGGCGGGCGAGACGGGCGCGGGGCACGGGTCCGTTGCCCGGGATGCCGGCGGGACGGGCCTGGGCCCCGCGGCCGGCGCTACTCTCCCTCGCCCTCCTGCACCTCCGCGACCTTGGCGCGATACGCGGCGGCGATGACGGCAACGCAGCCCTCGCGGCCAAAGCGCGAGCGGTTGAGCACCAGGTCCTTGCCGTCGTGCATCTCACACTTGCCGGCGGAGTAGCGGTGGCAGTACAGCTCGCGCCCCTTCTGCATGCGGCGCACGAGCTTCTTGGCCTCCTTGCGGGTCATGCCGCGCTTGGTGCGCACGGTCTCGATGCGATTCTCCTCGGGGGCGGTCACCAGCACCGCGATGCGGTTGGGGTTGTCGCGCAGGATGTAGTCGGAGAGCCGTCCCACGATGATGCAGGGGCCCACCGAGGCGAGGTCGCGCACCACGCTCGACACGCGCTGGAACAGCTTGTCGGCGGTTGAGCGGGCGTCGATGCGGTCGGAGAGAAACGCGCTCATCTCGGCTGTGAGGCGAGCGTCGTAGGCGGCCACCTCGTCCACGGGGGCGCCGGCGCGCGCGGATGCCCGCACCAGGACCTCGTTGTCGTAGAACGGCATGTCAAGCTCCTGCGAGAGCATCTTGCCGATTTCGTGGCCCTCGGCGCCAAAATCGCGCTCGATGGTGATGACCACGGGGTTGAGCGCGGGCGTGGTGGGCTCGCCGCCGTGGGGTGCGGCCTCCTGCCGCCGGGCGTCGCTGTCCTTCTCGCTCATGGGTCCTGCCTTTCTGGCTTGGGGGTTGGGTGATCGTGACGCTACGCGGCGACGAGGCTGCGCTGGTAGCGGCGCACCGCGAGCGAGATGCCAAAGTTGAGGGCAAAGTACAGCAGGAAGATGAAGCCGTACACCAGGAGGATCTGGTCAAGGCTCGTGGTGGTGGCCATGATGACCTTGGAGGTGTACATGAACTCCGCCACGTTGATGCCCGCCAGGTAAGACGAATCCTTGACAACGGTGGTGCACTGGCCAAACAGCGCGGGGATGATCAGCTTGAAGGTCTGCGGCAGGATGATGAGCCGCATGGACTGGAAGAAGCCAAAGCCCTGCGACTGGGCCGCCTCAAACTGGCTCTTGGGGATGGAGTTGAGGCCTCCGCGCACGATCTCGGCCATGACCGCCGAGGTGAAGAGCGTGAACGCAAGGACCGAGATCAGCACGTCGTTGCCCTTGACCGTGAAGTACACGAAGAGGATCCACAGCAGGTTGGGCGTGCAACGGAAGAGCTCGATGTAGGCGCTGGCTACCACCGAGAGCACGCGCAGCCTGCCCGTGCAGTACTGCTTCACCATGGCCAGCACGGTGCCCAGCGCCACGGAGAGGATGATGGAGAGGGCCGATATCTCGATGGTCTTGACGAAGCCGCCCAGCATGAAGGCGACGTTGGTGGCGGTGAAGACGCCCATTACGCCTCACCTCCCGCTGCCTGGCCGGCCTGCGCGGCGACGGCGCGACGGCGACGGCGCGGTGTGCGGGACGAGCTGCGCTCGAGGTGCTGAACCAGCAGCGCAAGCGGGAAGCAGATGAGGAAGTACAGCAGGCAGCACATGACGTATCCCTGCAGGTAGCCGTAGGTAGAGACAAAGTTGTCGGCGTTGTACATGAGGTCGCCGCCGGCGATGAGCGCCAGCACCGAGGTGTTCTTGACCAGGTTGAGCGCCTGGTTGCAGAGCGGCGGCAGGATGATGCGGAACGTCTGGGGCAGGATCACGTAACGGTAGGCCTGGGCGCGCGAGAAGCCCTGCGACAGTGCGGCCTCCATCTGCCCGCGGGGCACCGCCTCTATCCCCTGGCGAATGACCTCCGAGATGTAGGCGGCGTGGTACAGCCCCACGCCCAGCGCGCCCAACGCGAACGACGCGATCCGCACGGGGTCGGAGGCGCCGGTGATGCGCTGCAGGATCAGCGGTCCGGCTGCGTACATGAAGAAGACCTGCACGGGCAGCGGCGTGTTCTGGTAGAACTCCACGTAGACGCGGTTGATCGCGTGGAGCACCTTGGAGCGCGTGGTCGAGAAGATCCCGAGCACGGTGCCCAGCACCAGCGCCAGGGCGAGGCCGGCGAGCACGACCCTGAGCGTGAAGCCAAACCCCTCCCAGAACATGTCCATGTTGGCAAGCGTCTGCTGCCAGCGCATGGGGTCGAATAGGTCCATCCGTTCCTCCTCACGCATGCCGGCGCGCGTGGGCGCGGTCGCGGCATGCCATCGCATGGTGCGGTGCTACAGCAGCTTCCAGTCCTTGACCTCCTGGTCGAGCCAGCCGTTGGACAGGCACTCGGCCACGACCTGGTCGCAGGTGGACGAGAAGTCGCAGCCCTTCTTGGTCGCGATCCCGTACTCCTGCTTGCCAAACTTGACGTCGGGCTCCAGGAGCTCGGTCGTGTCGTCCTTGTAGCCGCCCAGGATGGAGCGGTCCACCGAGAACACGTCGATGTTGCCCGAGTCCAGAGCGATCTTGAGCGTGGAGTAGTCCGGGAACTGCAGGAAGGTGGGGAAGACGTCCAGCCCCTTGTCCTTCAGCATGTCCTGGATGGCCTGCTTGGTGCTGGAGCCCTGGGACACCCCGATGTACTTGCCGTCCAGGTCCCGGAGGCCCTTGAACTTGCCCTTCTTCACCAAAAGGCCGATGTAGTCGGAGCGGTACGCGCGGGTGAAGTCCCAGCTCTGCTTGCGCTCGTCCGTGATGGTGTAGGTGGCGCAGATCATGTCGAGCTGGTCGTTGTCGATGAGCGGCCCGCGGGTCTTGGGCGTGACGTCCGTGAACGCCACCAGGTCGTCCGACTTGGCCTGCTCGTAGCTGCAGCCAAAGACCTTGGCGGCCACCTGGTAGCACAGGTCTATCTCCATGCCCCGGTACTTGCCGGTCGCCGGGTCAAGGTAGCCGTAGCCCGGGATGTCCTTCTTCACGCCGCAGTTGAGCGTGCCGCGGCCCTTGATGGTTGCGAGCTTGGACGACTCCGGGCCGGAGGTCGAGCCCGAGCCCGCCGACCCGCACCCCGCCAGGGCTCCCGAGCCCGCCAGCCCAAGCACGACGGCCCCTGCCGCCCTGACGAACTGCCTGCGAGAAAGGTTCATGCGATTCTCTCCCCAAAGATGGCGTCCCATGCGGGCGCCTAGTGGATGATCTTGTCGAGGAACGCCTGGACGCGGGGGTTGTCCGGATGCGTGAAGAAGTGCTCCGGAGTGCCCGTCTCGATGATCCTGCCGTCGTCCATGAAGACGATGCGGTCCGCGACCTCGCGCGCGAAGCCCATCTCGTGCGTCACGCAGAGCATGGTGATGTTCTCGTGCGCGAGCTCGACCATCACGTCGAGGACCTCCTGGACCATCTCGGGGTCCAGGGCGCTCGTGGGCTCGTCGAACAGGATGATGGGCTGCTTTGTGCACATGGCGCGGGCGATTGCGACGCGCTGCTGCTGGCCGCCCGAGAGGTTCTGCGGGTACTCGTCCGCCTTCTGGGCGAGGCCCACACGCCTGAGGGCGGCCATGGCGTTGGCGTTGGCCTCCTCCTTGCTCTTGCGCTGCAGCTTGATGGGGGCGATGGTGAGGTTGCCCAGCACGGTCATGTTGGGATACAGGTTGAACTGCTGAAACACCATGGACGAGTACTTGCGCGCCATCTCCAGGTGGTTCTTGCGGGTGAGCGTGGTCCCGTCGATCACGACCTCGCCCGAGCTGGGCTCCTCAAGGAAGTCGACGCAGCGGATGAGCGTGGACTTGCCGGAGCCGGAGGGGCCCAGGATAACGACCTTCTCGCCCTCCTGGACCTCCAGGTTGACGTCCTTGAGCACGTGGAGGTCCCCAAAGTACTTGTTGAGGTTGCGAATCTGTATGAAGGCGGGCATCGCATGCCTTTCTCGCCGTGGGTGTGCTGGCCGAGCCCTCGCTGCGCCGATGCACCGAGTGCCCCATGGAGCTAGACATTCTCAAGGTAGGGTGTGTATGTCGTGTGTACATCCTTAAAGTTTTTACCTGTGCGTCATACGGGGTGTTGTTGGGAGCGAGTGGGCGGGTCGTCCCGGGCGCCCTGGCGGGTGACTTTTTGGGGGCCCAGGCAGGTGACGGAGGGGGAGATTTCGCATAGAATGCGCGCATGGACCAGGGTGCCCGGCAACGGGCAGGACCAAGGGAGAATCACATGGCTTGCTTCATCGTGCCCGCTGCGGAGGGCGCCGTCGTGAAGGTCATCGAGCGCAGGGTCGAGAGGGGCGGTGCCGGTGACCCCAAGGCCGTCGCGCGACGGGCGCAGCGGCTGCGCTGGCTGTCGGGCATGCTCTGGGGCGGTAGCGGACTGCTGGCGTTCGAGCACGTGTGGCATGGCGAGGTGGTCCCGTTCGCGCCCTTCCTCACGGCGATGCAGACGCCCGCCGACGCCCTCTCGATGGTCCGCGAGATGGCGACCGTCGGGGTCGGGATGGCACTTGCGGTCACGGCCGCATGGGGCGTGATGTGCGCCGTGGCCAGCGCGATCGAGCGCCGTGCAAACGAGGGCGCCGCGGTCGAGGTTCAGGCGTGACGCTGGCGATGACCGTCCTCGCGGCGGTCGCGTTCACGGTTGCGTGGTACTCGGGCAGGGGAGAGGGGATGCTCCTCTCCCTCCCGTGCCTCATGTACTGGGGTGCGTCCCTGATGTGGCTTGTCGACGCCGTCGCGGAGTACCTGGGCGAGGGCGTCGCGATCTTCAACCCCTCGGGCGAGCGGCTTGCGAACGATGCCTTCCTCGGCCTGTGCGTGGTGACGCTCGGCCTGGTGGTCTGGGTCGTCGCGCTGCTGTTGAGGGACCCGCGCGGTCGCGTTCGCGAGGCAGTCCTCCGCCGCCGCTAGGTGGGGTTCGCGGCAGTGCCATGGGGGATGCTGAGCGTTCCTAGGGCTCGCACGGATCCTCGTCACCTCTCCCGCACGAGGGCCAGGATCGCTCAGCATCGAGTACGAAAATCCGTGCGGGGCCTAGCAGAATTAAGCACCCGAGCATCCAAGGGGGGTGTTTGCTGGGGACTCCCGCTGAGGAATTGCGACCTATGGCAATCCGAGTTCCTTTTCTGCTGAGGAAAGTCGAGTATTGGCAATGGATGAGGCCAAGATGGGCCGGGTCGGCCGCCAATATTCGACATTCCTCAGCGATTCCGTTGCCCGGATTGCCAACACTCGGTTTTTCTCAGCGCCCCTGTCGTGGCGGGCGGCGCAAGGACCCCCTCCGATTGCCACAACTCAAGATTCCTCAGCAGTGCTGGGAGTCCCCGAGGAACGCCAGGGGGAATCGAGCCCCTCCGCACGTGGATGTGGCGACGACCACGGCCACCCCCTCCCTGCCGGGTGGTTCGGGTGCACCGCTGCCGGCAGTTTTCGCATTCGGCAGGATCGTTCCCGACAACCCGTGCGTGGGACGGAGGGTACGGCATCTCCTCTCTCACGGAATTGTTTTGCAGGTCAAAGAATGGGTTGGGACGTTTTGGGGAACGCCTGGTTGGCCATGGGGTGGAACCGCCTTGTCGGTGGGACTCTGCGGGCTCAGACGAACTTGGTGACTTCTTCTGCTGCGTGGCGTCGAGGGGGAAGGTCCGTGCGGAGGGAGTGCGCGTCGGTCTCCGGCGTCGACCCGCGGGTGCCGAAGTCCCCGCAGACATGCCCTGTTCCCACATGACTCCGCCCAGGGCGGCCGGCGTGGCCGCCCACAACAGGTACAGCTCTAGCGGGCCGGCCGAGGACAATCTTGGCATGTATCTCCGCTGGTTCAGGTGGCCCAGGCGAGCGAGGCGCTCGAACGCCCCGGGGACCGCGATGGCCGGGGCCTAGGCGACGAATGGGAGATGCTCGGTACGTAGGAGGTCCCTATTCGCCGAGCCCCGTCCCTCTTGGGACTACTGGGAGGGGAAGTGGCTGGTGGTGGATGCGGAGTCTCTCTACTCGCCCGAGGTCATCTCAGGGCTTGTTTTACGGCAGCCCGAATGATATGTGCCCCACGATTACCGCCTCCAACGAAAAGCCCCCCGAGAACGCGTTCCCTTACGGCAACATCGTCTCAGGAGGTTACAAACGAGAGCGCTGGGGGTTTACGCTACAACCAGGTCGCTCTGCGCTGGTATGAATCGGACCAGCCGTCGCCCTCTGCCCAGGGCTCGGAGCAGTCCGTCAGGAGGGCGTCCAGGTCATCCCCTCGGCGAACAAACATGAAGTCATCCGTCCACTCGCCCTTGTCAAGAACCAGCAAGCCGGACTCGAGCTCGAAGGCAATCGCTTGCGTGAAGGAGATCATAGCCACAAATCGGCCGTTTCGCGAGATTCTGTCCTCGTCGTCCACGATCGCGACCCGCTGAACCGTTTCCCCCACGGATATCTTGGTGATGGCACCGCCCTCGGGATGCCAGATGTCCCCCTTGGAGGGGCCCAGAGAGAGTGTGCCGGCGTCCTCGGCGAGACCATCGGGGAGCTGCAGCGTCTCGAACCGGTTCCTCAGATCGAACGAGGAACCATTGGAGAAGACGATGCGCGCGATTTGGTGGAGTACGTAGCCTTCGAAGACGTCCAGGCGGTATCCCTCGATGCGCACGACCTTCTTTCCCGCAAAGGAGGCGGCCAGTGCCCTCTCTTCGGTTTCTAGGGTGTGGCTGACGTTATCCATGGTTCCTCCTCGTGAAGTGTATCTTTCTTATATGACCCTCGCGGAAGATGTTCAAGTCTACGGCGGGGCTACCATCGCTTGACGACGTGAGTCTCAACGTGATGGAACTCCCGTCGGACAACTGTCTGACATATCCGTTTGGCAGCTTGGCTTCTGAGGTGTAACCCGTGCTGGCGAGTCCCGCGAACCGCGTAGCAAGGCCAACGGGGTCGTCGGAGGCGATGGTCGCAATTCTCTTGCCCTTCGAGCTCCTCCAGCTCATGCCACCCGGAAACTGCGGGAACTCGGCTTGCAGACCGGATAGGTTATCTGAGAAGGCGTGACAGGGAGCCTCGTAGTGCGCGAGGTTGCTTTCCGGCTTACCGCTCATGCGCCTCACCGATCCTCTCTGACAACGTGCTCGGGATGACGCGCACGTCGATCCCGCGCGAACGAGGGTAGTCGAAGGAGCCGTAGGCGTCCGTGCCGTAGACCACAATCCGCTTTGGCTCTAAAAGGTCGCAGACCATGTGTAGGTCGGTCACGAATCGCGATCGGTTGTCGCGGCGCTTCACACATCCGTGGGAACCGATGGCAATGGTGCCGTGAATCGGAGCGGGCGGAATCGTGTAGGAGGCAGAGTCCCATCCCGCCGTTCTCACGTTGGCGAGAACGTTGAACCCAAGTCGCTGAAGCCATGCCCCCGAGGCGTAGTTCCTATGGGTGTTCCAGATGAGCTGAGACGGGGTGAAGTCGGCGTAGAGGCTGTAGTCGGGCGCGATGACTCCGTCGAAGCTACCCAGCAGCTCGAGATACTTCCTTGGCTCTCGCCAGAAGGGCTCGAACTTGTAATCGTCCTCGTAGAAGCAGATCCAGGTGCCGGGAGAGGGGGCAACCCGCCCGCTCACTGCCTCGGAGAAGGGTACCAGCCTCTCGGGGACCGCGTCAGTGAGCTCTATCCTGGGAATCTTGTAGTATCCGGCTAGCGTGGCTCCCTCAATCATGAACTCGTTGAAGACGTCGACGCAACCCTTGCGCGGCCCTGCGGCCGATGTAATGGAATCGTCCATTGACGGTCATCACCCTCCGAATAATTGGTGTAGGTACCTGCTCGGTGGGGCGAGGACGTGGCACAATGGACGCAGTTCTGGGGCGGCCATCGTGCCTGTCCTGCCCCGCGCGCGGGCGGCTGTTGGAAGCGGCTGCCGGCGCGCGGGGCGTCTCTATGGGAAGTGCGCTATGTCCTTTCTCCCTTGCTCCATGGCTACGCCACCTTGAGCTGGTACTTGGCGGCGTCCATCGAGACCCCGCACCTGCGGGCGACCTCGGTCGCGCTCATGCCCCGGACGAGGTCGTACGGGACGAGAAGCTCGCCGGCCAGGCACTTTGCCTGCCACTCCGGGTCCTCGTATGGAAGAGGCCCGTCGCCTCCGATGGTCCTGCTCAGCTTGAAGCCGAGGAAGCAGAGCGTCATGTAGTGGGAGAACTCGTGGGCGATGGTCATGCGGTCGCGTCCCTTGCCCCTGCGGGCGCCCTCGTAGACGCTCTGTTTGATTCTGATCTCTCCCGTGTAGACGTTCGTCTCTGCGTGCTTGTTGGGCGGGAGCTCCTCGTCATCTATGATGCTGTACGAAAATCCCGGAAGCGTCTCCTCGAGGACGTCGAGCAGCTCGACGATTGGGAAGTACAGGGCGTCCTCGAGGCCTAGGACCTTTCGGATTTGGGCCGCCAGGTTCCTGAGGTCCTTGCGGGAACGCGGGGTGACGGAATAGTCAACGGAACCTGCCACTAGGCATCACGCTTCTTCCGAAGTAGCTTCAGCACACTCTTCGCCGTCTCGTCGTCGAGGTCCTCGAAGGAGCGGGCGAAGCACAAGGCGGCGTCACGCTTGGGATCGGAAGCGCCGTCCAGATCGACCTTGACGCTCTTGAGGGTCTTGTCTGCGGCGGCTGCGAGCGAGTCCCTCATCTCTTTGGAGAGTGAGTAGAGATCGGCAATCTTTTCTACCAAGCCGGCAGGTGCCGGACGCTTGCCCTTCTCAATCGCCGAAAGATAGGAGGAGGTAATGCCGAGGCGGTCCGCCATGTCGCCCAGCGTCTCTCCTACGTCAATCCTCAGCTTCCTCAGGCTTTTGCCCAATTCTGTCGTAGTCCCCTTCATTGCGGCTCCTTTCATCATGTGAGAGTATACACTGCCTAGTGAAAAATTAAACAGAAATAGATGATATTCGCTACAACATGAGAGAATATGGGTAATGGAAGATAGACTTGCAACATCCGAACATCAGGTACGCAGTAGTGTCCGCCGTGTTGATTGCGGCCATGTTCGTCGACGCCTTCAAACTGTCCTAGGTCGTTCCGTTTCCGCCCATGAGCAGCTGGCGAGCGACGCCTTCCTCGGGCTGTGCGTTGTCGCGCTCGGGCTTGTGATCCTGGCTGTCGCGCTGCTGGCGAAGGACCCACTTGGCCGCGTTCGCGAGGTGATCCTCCGTCGGCGCTGGGTGGGTCTGACTGCGCATACTCCCTGCTGGGGCCGGGGGTGCTTAAGGCCACCTGCCTCGCACGTATTTGGTGAAGGTCCGCTTAGCATCTTAGACTTGCACTGGTTCAGCGCCTGCATGTTTAGCCCTCCTGGTCCCCGCACGGATTTGATCACGAGCTGCTTTTAGTTCCTAGCCCTCGCATGAAATCAGTGCCCGCATGCTTAGCGTTCCTCGGGCTCGCGTGGATTCTCGTCACTTTTCTCACGCGAGGGCCAGGAACGCTAAACATCGAGTACGGAAATCCGCCAGGTAAAAGAATGGGTTGGGGCGTTTGGGGACCGCAGGGTTGGCCATGGGCGAGACCGCCTTGTCAGTGGGCGCTGCCATTCACGCGGGATCGCTCCGCGCCCTTCCCCGAGCTCCTTCTCTCTCCGAAGGGCGGGCATCATCTCCGGTCAAGCTCCAGCATGGTGCGGATTTCCAGCCACTCCGACGATGGAATGATGGTTGGAAAGCATCAGGATTCGAACTATGGCAGCCAAAGCCCGATGTGAGCACCTCTTAGGTCTGCCTCCAGGGGCAGAAGGCCTGTCCTATCAGAGTAACCGCAGGTAGGATAGGGCCGAGGTAACCTACTCCACCGACAGACGGCAAGAGCTTCCCGTTGTGAGCACTCATATCGGGAATCTCTTGCCAATCCGTCCCTTTCCCGTGGTCGTTTGGCAGCCGCTGCCGTTTGTGAGTGCTCACTTCGGGAGTTTCCTGCCAAGATTGGATATTTGATATTCTGGCAACTGGGCAGACGCCTATCCGGTACCTCCCTGTGGCGGCTGACGTTCGACACGGGCACTCACCTCGGCAGTATCCTGATAAAATTGCAGGATTGATGCCCGTCCGGCGTAGAGCCCCTCGCTGGATTTGTGCAGGGGGCCAAGGTCGGTGCACTGGTTAGCCTAGGCCTCCATCACGGCACCCGTCTTGCTCCCTTCTATGAGCTCTTATGAGGACTTGCACGTGAGAGAGGATTTGGGCATTTGCGTTGGCCTTTGAGGTTGGACCGTCGGGAACTAAGGAGGCGAGACGGGCACGACGCATCGGGTGACGGTCTGGAACCCAAACGGCGCGTGGGACGCACCGATCTTGGGTCGGCCTTCGTCCCCGTCCCAACGACTAACCGCAAAAGGCGGCTCCACGGCCGGTGGAACGGGTCGGGGAGCCGCAGGCAAAGCGTTTCTCTCGCCTGGACGAGAGGAAGCCGGACTCGCAGCGCCAAGATTAGGCCTTCGCTCTGCAGGAGCTTCTCGACCTCGGTCCCGCGGACCATCTTCAGCACGGTCTGGAGCGCCATGCGCTGCTTCAGGTCAAGGTCCATCTGGGAGACCTTCTTGCCGTCGGTCAGCATGTACACGCTCCGCAGCAGGTGGCGCACGTCGAAGACGCTGCCCCACACCTCGGGGACGCCGCGGTCGACGCCGCACAGCGTGTACACCGCCTCCATGCCGGTGCGGATGGAGTACTCGGTGGTGAACACGGTGTCGCGCGGGGCTCCGATGCGGCACGTCAAATCGGTGCACGGCTCCTCGCGGGTTGCCAGGGGCGACTTGCTCGGTTTGGCGACGATCACGCTGCCCATGCCGTACTTCTCGTTCATGCGGGCTTCCTGCCCCTGGCTCTGGACCACGCGGTCCTTCGCATGATGAGGCCTATTGGCTGGGCGTGGGTGTCGACGCACGGCCATCCGGCACTTTGACCCATTCATTCCGATTCGATGGTCGGACAGGCGGAATTGGGTATCTCTATTGGGTGCGAGCGATGGGGGCGTGAAGCCTTCGGGGAGGTGGGCACGTCGCAGATTGCGGAATGGGCGCTGGACGAGACGAGCGCTGCAGGCGGGGATGCGGGCGAGACGCGCGCGGCTTCCGGGATGAGGCCGCAGACGCCGGCGGCAGGCAGCCAGACGCCACGGACGGAGGCGAGGGCAGATGATATATCTCACCGCGGACCTGCACCTGGGGCACCGTTCCATCGTCACCATTGGGGAGGGGCGACCCTTCCGTTCCATCGGCGAGCACGACCGTGCCATCATCGCCAACATCAACGACACCGTGAGCCTGGAGGACGAGCTCTGGATCCTGGGAGACGTGACCCGCGAGCGCGGTGCCAGGACCATCGCCTGCGCCATGCGGCGCATCAACTGCAGGCACGTCCGCCTGGTGCTGGGCAATCACGATCGCGAGCAGGCATGCCTGGAGAGCGGGGCCTTTGAGTCGATGGCGCGCTACGAGGACACCGGCGTGCGTCTTGCGGATGGCTCCTGGCAGAGGCTCGTGCTGTTCCACTATCCGGTGTTGGACTGGGACGGCCTGCATCGAGGCTCCGTGATGCTGCACGGGCACATCCACTCGCGAGGGCTGGCGGAGGGGGAGGAACCCCAGGGGCCCGTTGCCACCGAGCACGCGCACGCGCTCCACGGCTACAACGAGTGGTGCCGCCGTCAGGGCCTGCGCCGCTACGACGTGGGCGTGGACGCCAACGGATACCGTCCGGTGAGCCTGGCGCAGGTCCTCTCGTCCATGGGAATCGAGGGATGCTCCGCGGGACTCTCCTGGGACCCCACCCACTGGAGGTAGGGGCTGGGAGAGAGACGCGGGCTGCCGGCTGGATGGCCCCAGCGCATGGGCGTGCGGGCCTCTCGCCTGGCTTGTGCGAGACGGATGGGCCACTCGCCGTGGTAACCGTCGCGTTGCGGACTGCCTGCCGTGGGGCGGGCGGGGCTTACAATGCCACGAGGCCCCGGTTGCCACTGCCATGCGACCTCGGGCGCGGAATCGCTACGTGGAACGGAATCGCCTGGTGGACAGCCTTATCTTCAGCGTCAACGCTACCTTCCCCATCTTCCTGACCATGCTCGTGGGCATGCTGCTGCGCCGGCTGGGGATGATGGACCAGGCGTTCACGGGCTATCTCAATGGGTTCGTGTTCAAGGTCGCGCTGCCGGTCCTTCTGTTCCAGGACCTCGCCACGCAGGACTTCGCCGCCGCCTGGGACGGGCGCTTCGTGCTGTTCTGCTTTCTGGCGACCGCCGCCAGCATGGCGGGGATCGTGCTTCTCGCCCGCGCCCTGGTGCACGACGTGGGGCAGCGCGGGGAGTTCGTGCAGGCGAGCTATCGCAGCTCGGCGGCAATCCTGGGCATCGCCTTCATCCAGAGCATTTATGGGAGCGCCCCCTCCAGCATGGCAGCGCTGATGATCCTGGGCAGCGTGCCCCTGTACAACGTGTTCGCCGTGGTGGTGCTCACACTCACGGCCGATGGCGGCGGGGAGCGGGCTTCTGCGGGCGAGCTGGCGCGCAGGGCAGTCCGCGGCGTGGTCACCAACCCGATCATCATTGGGATCGCGGTTGGCTTTGCCTGGTCGCTGCTGCGGCTCCCCATGCCGGTGGTGCTGGGGTCGACGGTCAAGAACGTTGCCGTGCTCGCGACACCGCTCGGGCTCATCGCGATGGGGGCGTCGTTCGACTTCCGCGAGGCACGCGGCAGCGTTGGAATCGCGACGGTCGCGACGCTGATCAAGCTCGTCGTGCTGGTTGCGATCTTCATGCCCATGGCCATCCACCTGGGCTTTCGCGACCAGCAGCTGGTCGCCCTGCTGGTGATGCTGGGCTCGGCCTCCACCGTCAGCTGCTACATCATGGCACGGAACATGGGGCACGACGGCGTGCTCACCTCCACCATCGTGATGATGACCACGCTGGGGTGCGCGCTCACGCTCACGGGGTGGCTGTGGATGCTCCGCGCCGGTGGCTTCGTGGGGTAGGGGAGAGGGACGCGCGCCCAGCGTGGCCGCGCAATCCTATGGCAGCGGCGGCGTGGTCCGATTGCGTCGTTGCCGCCTGAGGCTCCCTGGGGCTTGAAGGTCTACTCCACCCGTTTCAGTCTCGAAGAGAAGTCAAGGAAGGGGCCACCGTTTGAGGCATCTGGGGTAGCTAGGCCGTCAGTTCCATTTCCGTTCAGGGGGGGAGGGCAAAGAAGGAGGCGTCTTGTGAGGTCTCCTCTCCAGGCTCCCGTTTACATGCGAGAGGAGTGCTCGCATGTCCCGGCTGATCTGCTCTCCCCGTTGTCAGAAAGCCCATCTGGCGTGTACACACGGGACATACTTTCCGACAGGGCCGTCGGAAGTAGAGGCATAACCGCTGTTGGAGCAACCTTGTTGCACCTGAAAAGGTCAGAAATCGCCTTGCGTGTGTACACATGGTATGGGTTTTCAGACAGCCGCACGGCAGCGAGGGTCCTCTCTGTCAAAAACCTCGTCCCAGGTGTGCACGCGCGATGGGTTTTCTGGCATATGACCCGCCTCCCGACGGTCGGAAAGCTCTCCTCTGTCGGAAAACACGTATCGCGTGTACACACGGGACGCCGTTTCTTGCACAGGACGGCTCCCCTCGGCATCCGACCGTTCGTGCTCCGAGACACGACGACCACGACGGGGAGTCGGTGGGCTAAGAATGGGACGGGCGACCCACCTTCTGGGCAAGCAGGTCCCTGGATTCCCTTCTCAGGGTTCTTCCCTGCGGAGAGACCACTCCGCGGATTCGGAACCTCCGCGATCGTCCCACTCTGCACCGCCCCATTCCTTGACCTGGTTCCCCTCCCGAGTGACGGGGCCAGGACCTTTCATCGTCCATTCTCATGGACGAATGCACGGCTTGAAGCTCGCTGAGTAGCGACCGTTTCGCCCAGCGTCTTGGAACGAGCGGCCAACCCACCCCACCCTTTGACTTGACTCCCGCGCATGAGCGGTATGGTCGAGACGCCGTGCTCCCGTCGACGGAGCCGTCCCTCCCCGCTACCCCGGTGGGCGCGTACCGCCAGCATGGTGGGGATGCCCAGCTCGTGCAGGCGTCCCTCTCCGTTGGTGTCGTCGAAGGCGTCGTCCAACACGAGTCCCGCGCGAGCCATGTCCCCCAGGAGCTCCCCGGCGGTATGGGAGAGCTGCATTCCCGCGTCGCCCGCGCACTCGTCTGCAAACGTGCGCTTTTCGACCGGGTCAAAGGGCAGTCTGCGCTCAGGAGTAGTCAAGCACCGTGCAACGTGCCCCTGCCGCCGTGAGGATGGGCATCTGCTGCCCCCCGCCGGCGACGGGCCCCAGGACGCGGGCGCCATCCAGCGGTGGGAACCACGAGCGCGGCACCGGCTTGCGCGGTGCGAGAACGATCCGCCAGTCCCCGGCAAGCGCGCGGAGGAAGGTGCCGTGGTCGACGGGCGTCCCCACTGCCATCCCTCCGCGACCCAGCGGTCGATCGTCTCGGTGTTCAAATCCTAATAGCGCCTCTCGGCCATGCCACTCACAACACGTTCGCGTATTGGCTGGTAAAAGACTCGTCACCAACAACTTCTACCCAGGGACAACCGTGCCAACCCCACCAGGCAAGCCCGGTTCTGTCCCCTGTTGACAGCAATGGTACGGAGGCGTATCATCCACCCCGCGGCATGCGTTGAGCGTGGGGGAGAGGAGCTCGCCACGGCAGAGTCCAAGCCAACCGTATCGGGTTCGAGCAAGGCCGCGTCCCGTCTCGCCCCCTTCGTCCGCCGCGAGTGGCTGACGCTCGTGGTGGTCTCCGTTACGGGAGTCGCGTACAACGTGGGCATGGTCGCCGGCCCGTGGCTCGAGGGCCTCCTGGCCCAGCGTCTGGCCGACATCCTCGCCGGCCACCTTGCGCCCCAGACGATGGTCCCCCTCGCCTGCTGCTACGTCGCCGCCATCGCGGGCGTGCAGCTGATGCGCTTCCTCAAGCGGCTCTATGTGCGCAAGTTCGCCAACAACATTAACCGTCGCATGAAGCGCCGCCTTTACCAGAACCTGCTGGTCACCAGCGAGGAGGCGCTCGAGGAGGAGGGTGCCGGCAGCCTGATGACCAAGGCCCTCTCCGACGTGGACGACTGCGTGGAGGGCGTGCGCAAGTTCACGACCGAGATCTTTGACACTGGCGTCGTTATGGTCGCCTACCTGGTCACGATGCTCGCGTACGACTGGCGCCTGACGCTCCTGGCGCTGCTGTTCCCGCCCGTCTCGTACGTGCTCGCCTCCCGCATGCGCCGCCCGGTCACCCAAGCGACGGCGGCGGCGAAGGAGAGCGTCTCGGCGATGGCCTCGGAGGCGCTCGATCGCGTGGAGGGCGCGACCACCTACCGGACCTTTGGCCTGGAGCGCGTGCGCGACGAGTCCTTTGAGCGACGGCTCTCCGACTACGAGCGCAAGGAGACCCGCGCCAACGTGCTGTCCACGTCGATCATGCCCATCTACCAGGCCATATCGCTCCTGGGGGCCGGTATCGTGATCGTGCTGGGCGCCCGCGACGTGATGGGCTCCGGCTGGGCGGCGTGGGACATCGCTGCGTTTACCACGTACTTCTCCGTGTTCGGCAGGCTTGCGGTGAAGTCGTCGCACGCCGGCAAGCTCTTTAACTCCGTGCAGCGCGCGCAGGTGTCGTGGGAGAGGATCCGCCCCTACATGGGTGAGGCGACGATCGCCGGTAGCGGCAGCCTCATCGAACCCGGCGAGCTCCGAGCGACCGACCTGGGGTTTGCCTTCCCCGGGGAGGCCCCGCTCCTCTCGCGCGTCTCGCTCAGCGCGAGGCCGGGCCAGGTCATCGCCGTCACGGGCGAGGTCGCGAGTGGCAAGTCCACGCTCGGGCGGCTGCTCTGCGGCGAGCTCGCGGCGACCTCGGGTTCGGTCACCCTGGGCGGGCGAGAGGTGCGCGACCTCGTACTCGCGCACCTCCCCGTCGCGTGCCGGCTGGGCCATGACCCGCAGCTCATCGATGCGACCGTCGCCGACAACGTCCTGCTGGGTGACGACGGCGACCCGCGCCCCGACCTGGACGCCGCCTGCCTGCTCCGCGAGGTCGACGCCATGCCCGACGGCTGCGACACCCGCGTGGGCGAGGGCGGAGCCGCGCTCTCGGGTGGGCAGCGCGCGCGTCTTGCCCTGGCGCGGACCTACCACTTTGTCCGCCCGCTCGTGGTGTTGGACGACCCCTTCGCCAGCGTGGACATGGCGACCGAGGCGCAGGCCGTGTGCAATCTCGCTGCCATTGCGCGCAGCCGCGGCATCGTCGTGGTGGTCATCTCCCACAGGCTGCTGCACTTTCCGCAGGCTGACGGCGTGCTGTGCCTGCACGACGGCACGGCGGACTTTGGCACGCACGACCGGCTGATGGCGGACTGCCCCGCCTATGCCAGGCTGTACCGGATGCAGGCGAGGGGGGTGGACCTGGATGCGAGCGACTAACGGTGGCGCCACCCAGCCGCAAGCCACGCCGGCGGGGGAGAGGGACGTCGCATCCCGTCCCGCGGGCAACCGCCAGGTCGCGGCGGTGTTCGCGGACGTGGCCCGCACCCATCCCGCGCTGACGGTGGCGCTCGTGGCGGCGGTCGTCGCGACCGTGGTGACGGCGCTTCTTCCTCCACTCGTCCTCGCGCAGGTGGTGGACGGGATCGCGGCACGCTCGCTCGACGCGCCGCGACTCGCCGCCACCTACCTCGCGCTTGTGGTGCTGCAGGGGTTGGCGGGTGCCGGGCAGGAGGCCGCGATTGCGGTGTTTGGCCAGAAGGTCACGCACGAGCTCCGCTCTCGGATGGCTGCCAAGCTGGACCGGCTGCCCGCGGGGTACTTCGTCCGCAACGCGGCGGGGGCCATCACCTCTCGCCTGGTCAACGACGTCGACGCCGTGGAGGCCCTGTTCGCCTCGGGTGTGGTGGGCATGGTCACCGACCTGTGCCAGGTGGTCGGCATCGTCGCCATCGTGATGTGGGAGAGCGTGGGCCTGGGGGTCATGCTGCTGGTGGCGCTCCCGCTGGTGTTCCTGTTCACGCGCCACGTGCAGCGCGCGACGCTGGAAGCCCAGACCCAGAACCGCGTCGCCGTGGGTGAGGCGAACGAGCAGATCCCCGAGACGCTCCGCACCATCCGCACCATCCGCCAGCTGAGCCGCGAGGCGTTCATGGGCCGGCGCTACGCCCGCGCGATCGACCGCGCGTTTCAGGCGCAGGAGCGCTCCAACTTCTACGACGCCGTCTACTCGCCCGTCGTGATCACCACCAGCTCGGTGGTCATCGGCGTGTCGCTGTCGCTTGCCGCGCAGGGCGGCCCCCTCGGCTCGCTGTTCGGCGTCACGGTCGGCGGGGCAGTGGCGGTCATCTCGTACGTTGAGAAGGTCTTCACCCCGCTCTCGGACATCGGCATGGAGATCCAGTCCATCCAGCAGGCCGCCGCCGGCGTGCGGCGCATCGGCGAGCTGCTGGGCGAGGCGGAGGAGAGGCCCGCGGTCACCGACGCCGTGGCCCCCTCCGACGGCAGCAGCGGCGACGTCGCCGCGAGTCTCTCCCACGTGACCTTTGGCTACGAGCTTGGTTCCCCCGTGCTTCGTGACTTCAGCCTGCGGGTGGAGAGGGGCGAGCACGTTACGCTGGTGGGGCGTACTGGTGCGGGCAAGAGCACCGTGCTCCGCCTGCTGCTGGGGTTGTATCAGCCCGACTCCGGCGAGGTCATGGTCCTGGGCAGGCGCGCGGGGGCCATTCCGCCCGCGGAGCGTCGTCGCTGCTACGGCTACGTGGAGCAGGCGTTCCGCGCGGTGCCGGGGAGCGTGGCGGACCAGGTCACGCTCGGTGACCCCTCCGTGTCCGCCGGCCAGGTTTCGCGTGCGTTGGCGACCGTGGGGCTGAGCGACGTGGTCGCCGGCCTCCCGCAGGGAGGGAACACGCCGCTTGCCGACGCCCGCCTCTCGCAGGGGCAGCTGCAGCTCCTCAACATCGCGCGGGCGATTGCCTGCGACCCCGGGCTGCTGATCCTGGACGAGGTCACAGCCAACCTGGACTCCGCCACCGAGCGCCAGGTGATGGAGGCCCTCGTCGTCGCGGTGCGCGGACGGACGGTCATCTCGGTGTCGCACCGGCTCTTCGAGCGGGAGGGCGGCCGCCTCGTCCGCGTGGGGGAGCGCGACCCGGAGGCATCGGAGTAGGGGGCGGTCCGTGGATGCTGGCCCCGTTGCCGTCCGACGGTGGAGGTCTCCTCGCTGCGGTGCGCGCGTGACGATTCCCAGGCGTGGGGCTCGTCGCGCAGGCGTCGCGGGCGTGTGACGTGACGTGGACCGCGAACTGCCGCACGGGCGTTTGCGGCGATGCTATCGTGGGCGGTGGCGGCGCTGCCATCGGCTGCCATCGCGCGATCGGAGGCTTTCCATGGATGCTTCTATCTCCCAGATTCGGTTGGGGCACTGGCTCCTCGCCGCGTGCTGCGCCCTGTACCTGGCGTGGTGGGTCATCTTCTTCTTGCCCAAGGTGAGCGGGGGCGAGGCGCAGGGCGCAATCAGGGGCGTCGGCGTCGCGGCGATCCTGGGGGCCGTGGCGTGCGGACTCCTTGGGGCGCTGCGCTCGTGCGGCGGCGCGTCCTCGCTGGCACGTGAGGCGATGATCCCGGCGTTTGTGGTGGGGTCCGTGGTGCTCTACTTCGTGATGCTCGCGGTCACCGTTGGCGCGTTTGGGAGGCAGCCCACAACGGAGCTGGTGCTGTTCGTTGCCTGGCTGGGGATGGAGCTGTTCTGCGCATACGCGCTGGCAGGGGCGGGCCGGCAGGGCGTCGCCGCGCTCGCACTGGTCCTGGCGCTGGTCGGGTTTGCGGTGAGCCTGGTCTGCTACGTGTTGTACTACCGGCTGCCGCCGATGAGCTCGTTTATCGACGGGTGCCTTCCCCTCGCGCTCATCGGTGTCGTGAGCGTTGTCCTCGCCTTCGCAATGTAGGCGTGGGGCGGTGTACCTGCTGAGAAAACTCGAGTTGTGGCAATTACGGGCCCCTCATGCTTCGGATAGCGAGGCGTTTTCGGTCTCGAAGGGCTTCTGAGACCGTACCTGCTGAGAAAAATCGAGTTGTGGCAATCCCACGACACGTTTTCGTCCCACTCACTGCCACAACTCAATATTCCTCAGCAGAAACGCCATCCGAAGCCTTCAAAGAGCAGCCATTGCCCGGTATCCTTTGGTGCCAAGCCGACGCTGTCGGTCGGCTCGTTGCCGCAACTCGAGTTTTCTCAGCAGGTGTGAAGCTCGGCGCTACGGCCGGACTGCTTCCGACCCCAATCCCCCAGCACAAGGCCATCGTAGTTCGTCGAACTCGCGCCACCTTGCGGGGGATGCCCGAGGCGCTTCTTGTTGCCATTGCCCGACTTCCCCTCAGCGCCTCTTGGCAAGCGCATGGGTCTCGGTTTCGACCGAAGCCAAATTAGTGCCTGCAGAATCGTGCGACTCGTGCGCAAGCTAGCTGCGGGGTAAGTTTTCGTGACCCCTCCTAGGGCGAGGGCCCTCCCGTACCATCTATTCATGGACATCCTCATCTCACATCTCACCGCCCTCAGTGCAATGCGCCGATGGGAGCTGCGTCGCGACTTCGACCCCCTCTGCCGAAGCGCCATGGAGGTACCAACCTCAATTCCATCCCCTTCCGAGGTAAGCCGAATCATCTCGGCCGCGCCCTTCCTCGAGGACCTTCCCCACCCCCTCCATGTCTGCGCCCAAGGTGTCCGGGCGAGGAGGGAGGACCTGACCTCCCACCGCGTGGCGGCCTCACTCCCATATGGGTCGGTGATTGGCTTAGGTCATGGATTGCTCTGCGTTAGCCCCGAGCACCTCGTCGTCCAGGTTGCGAGGTATCTCACCGACCTCGAGCTCATGATGCTCCTCGCGGAGCTGATGGGGACTTACGCAATAGACCCAAGTGGTGGCCGTGGATTCTTCACGAGAGATACGCCCATCGCTACGGCTGAATCGATTCGCGCTCATGTCGATGCGCTTGGAAGGTTTCCTGGAAAGGTCCGGGTTCGCCGACTCCTGGGCATGACTTGCGAGAACGCTGCCTCTCCGCGAGAGGCGAAGCTCTATCTTAGAATCGCCCTCAAACCCAGCCTTGGCGGTTACCACCTTCCCGTCGCCGCAGTAAACCAACCGATTATGGTTCCACGCCTCGGCAAGCCCACGCACCGGGGCATCAGGAAGCCCGACCTCCTCCTGCTCCCTCTGGAGTCGCGCAAGCGGGGGCGCTTCCGTGGCGTGACGATTGAGTACGACGGGGAAGACCACTTCGATCGGGAACGACACACCGCAGACACCACCCGTCGGAGCGAACTCCAGGCGATCGGCTTCATCGAGTACGGGGTGAACCGAGACCAATACCGTGACCTCGCGTACATGGATGGACTGGACAGTTGCATCCGCCGTGACCAAAAGCGCGGCGCAAGCCCCTTTCTTCAGACATGGGGTCAAGCCGCACGTCCCGTGAGGGACAATAGATAGCCTTTTGCGGTATACTTCTTTGCATGGAATACAAGAACAATAGCAACGTCGTCTACAGCTGCAAGTACCACGTGGTCTTCTGCCCGAAGTACCGCAGGCCGGTGCTGGTGGACGGCGTGGACGAGCGCTTCAAGCAGATAGCCCGGCAGGTGGCAGATGGCCTCCATTTCGAGATCATCGAGATGGAGGTCATGCCCGACCATGTCCATATGCTCCTGGAGGTGGATCCCCAGCTGGGCATCCACAAGGCCGTGAAGAGGATCAAGGGAAGGACCAGCCACGACCTGCGTGAGGAGTTCCCTTGGCTGATGAAGAGGCTGCCCACTCTTTGGACCAACTCCTACTTCGTCTCGACCGTGGGCGGGGCGCCCTTGGCAATCGTGAAGCAGTACATCGAGAACCAGAAGGGCGTGTGAACCCATGGGCGTCTCAAAGGCCTACGAGATCCGCATCTACCCCAGCGCCGCCCAGCGCGAGCTTTCCGAGCGCACGTTCGGCTGTTGCAGGTGGGTCTACAATAGGTGCCTCGAGACCAGGAAGGCCGAATACGAGAAGACCGGGAAATCGCCGTCTGTCTACCAGCTCCAGAAGCTCGTCACGACCTGGAAAAGGACGGATGCCCCCTGGCTTGCCGAGGTGGACTCTCACGCGCTCCAGCAGGCGGCCGTGAACCTGGGGAGGGCCTTCGACGGGTTCTTCCGCCGCTGCAGGACGGGCGGGAAGCCCGGATATCCGCGCTTCAAGTCGAAGCGGGACGCGAGGCAGAGCTACAGGACCAACTGGGGCATCTCCGTGCCCGACGCCCGCCACATAAAGCTGCCCAAGCTGGGCTTGGTCAAAGCGCGGATCTCGCGCCCGGTCAAGGGAAGGATCGTATCTGCGACCATCAAGCGCGTGCCTTCCGGCAAATACTTCTGCGTGCTCGGGGTTGAAGACGCGCCTGTTGAAGAATGGCCTGAAGCCAGGACGCCCGTGATGGGCGTGGACGCGGGCGTGAAGGATCTCGCGACGCGCTCAGATGGCATCAAGATTGCAAACCCCAAGGCGTTTGCCAAAGGCGAGAGGAAGCTCGCCCGGGAGCAAAGGCGCCTCTCTCGCAAGCAGAAGGGGTCCAAGAGAAGGGAGAAGCAGAAGAGGAAGGTAGCGCTCGTCCATGAGCGGATAGCCAACCAGCGCAAGGATGCCATCCACAAGGCAACAACCTCGATCGTCCGCGAGAGCCAAGCGGTCGCCGTCGAGGACCTGAACGTCAGAGGGATGGAGAAGAACCGCCATCTGGCAAAATCCGTCTCAGACGCCTCCCTGCCAGAGATGGCCCGGCAGCTGGAATACAAGTGTGCCTGGCATGGCCGTGGCTTTGTAAAGGTGGGCAGGTTCTACCCATCAAGCAAGACGTGCTCCACCTGTGGGCACGTGCTCGATGAGCTGCCGCTGTCCGTACGGGAGTGGACGTGCCCCGTCTGCGGGGCGAGCCACGACCGCGACCTCAACGCGGCGGTCAACATCGCCCGTGAGGGAGAACGGCTTTTGAATAGAGCAAACGGTACCGCAGGGCTTGCGGGAACCGGGGACGCGAAAGCGTCCCAAACGCTCGTGGAGCAGGCGTAAGACCAGCTTCCGTTGCAAGGCGGAGGAAGGCTATCTGCGTCGAAGCGAGAATCCCCCAGCTTTAGCCGTGGGGAGTGTCAACTGGGAATGAGGAAAAGCGGACTCACCATCGAGGAGCAGGGGCGCCGCCGACGGCTCAGAGAGCGCCTGTTTCTTGACCTAGAGCGTATTGACGGCGTTCACTGGAGCAGGGGCGACGAGATCGGTGGTCTGAGTCCCCATTGACTTATGGCAGGGCAAGACAGTGAGATGATTGCTGCATAGCCATCCCCGTGCACCTGCTGAGGAATATCGAGTTGTGGCAATCCTCGTGCGGCTTCCCGTTGGGACGGCGGCGTAATTTTGACTTGAGGTGGCTTCGGAGGTCGCAACTGCTGAGAAAAACTGAGTTGTGGCAATCCGATGACATGTTTCCGCCTGCACCGTTGCCACAACTCGTAATTCCTCAGCAGGTATCGGACCCAAGCCGCCTACAGACCACTACGACCCAAGGTTTCCCGACGCCAAGATCGTAGGGGCCGACGACAGATTGCCACAACTCGCAATTTCTCAGCAGTCTTGATCCGGGACCCCTCCAAATCCTCTTTGCACCGCTCCAAATACCGCCTCGCGCGCGGAACAACGGATATCAGTTCCGCGCGGTCACGTTCCGCTGGATGGGAGGCCCCCGCCACGGGTAGTCATAAGGTACTGCCACACCTCCCATGTCAATTCCAACCGAAAGGAACCGGCATGTCCCACGGCAAGAAGCACGCGACCGGCACGGACGGCTCCAGCGTGGTCTGCCCCTGCAAGCACGTGACCGAGGCCGACGTCCAAGCCGCCGTCGCCTCCGGGGCAACGACCCTCAAGGATGTCCGCCGCATGACCGGTGCCACCTCCAAGTGCGGTCACTGCAAGTCGCAGGTCAAGGCATGCCTCAGACAGGCGCTTGCCGAGAGGGACGCAACGGCCGTCGCCCCGTCCCCCTCCGCCGGCCTCGCGCCTGCCGCCGTCCCGGCCCCCACCCAGGAGCTGCGCATCCACGGCGTGTACCGTCACTTCAAGGGCGACTTCTACCTGGTGGAGGACGTCGCGCGCCACTCCGAGACGGGTGAGGAGTACGTGGTCTACCGCAAGCTCTACGGCGACGGGTCGCTCTGGGTTCGCCCCAAGGACATGTTCCTGTCCCCCGTCGACCGACAAAAGCATCCCGAGGCAACCCAGGAGTTCCGCTTTCAGCTGCAGGACATCCCCAGCATCGCGGGACACTAGCAGCAAGCATTCGCGGTGCCGGCTTCCGCGTCCAGCCATGGAGCGGGGGAGAGGAGCGAGCCGTCGTCCTCGCGAGCGAGTTCGCCTGTCGCAACCGTACTGGTGTCCCGTCCCACACAAGAAGAGGGGGTGACGGCGTCGCTGCCGTCACCCCCTCGCATGTCCCGTGTGTCGTTCTAGAGCGAATGGCTCCTAGCGCCTGTCGCCATAGCTCCCGCGAGACCCGCGGTCGCCGCCACGGTCGTCGCGACCGCCGCGATACCCGCCGCGGTCGCCGTAGCTGCCACGACCGCCGCGGTCGCCGTACCCACCACGGGAGCCGCCACGGTCGTCGCGCCCGCCGCGATACCCGCCGCGGTCGCCGCCAAACCCGCCGCGCGAGCCGCCACGATCGCCGTAGCCGCCACGCGACCCACGGTCGTCGCGACCATACCCGCCGCGCGAGCCGCCACGGTCACCGTACCCGCCGCGCGAGCCGCCACGGTCGTCGCGCCCGCCGCGATACCCGCCGCGGTCGCCACCGCGCCCGCCACGGTCGCCGTAGCCGCCGCGACCACCGCGGTCGCCGCCAAACCCGCCGCGCGAGCCGCCGTCGCGGTCAAAGGGCTTGCGGTCGTCGCGCTTCTTGGAGGCAGCCCTGCGCTCCTCCTCGCGCTCCTTCCAATCCGCGCCGATCTCGGCGGTGATGGCGGTGTCCATGCGGTTGAGGTACGACTCAAAGATCTCCAGCTCGTCGTCGGAGAAGCCCGCGAGGGCCATGTCCTCCAGCGGCTGGACCTTGGGCTGGTCCTCGGCGCCCTGCTCGGTGATGCTCACGGATTCGGCGGTGCCGTCCTCGCCCTCCACGAGCTGGACCAGGCCGTTCGCGGACATGGCGCCCAGCGTGGTCGCCAGCGCCTCGGAGTCAACGCCCAGGACCGTCTCCAGGTCCTTGAGCGCCACGTTGTCCTTCAGTCGGAGCATCGCCAGGACGCGGTCCACGTTGGCGTCGGCCTTGGCCGCCTGCTCCTTGCGGTTGTGACGGGCGATGTTGAGCATGTGCTGAACGACGCCGTACTTGTCGATGATCTCTGCCTTGTTGGCCATTGACTCTCCTGTCATTGGTTGACGTGCACGATAGGTGCGGATGGGCTTCTGTCCCTCTCGTTCTCGGGGAAGCGCTGAGTGATTGTCTCCGTTCGACCTTTGCAAGCTGCCGGCTGCCAAGGGGTAACACGCGCGGGTGACCGCGCCATCCCCGCAAGGTGGCAAACCCGTGCGACACGCCGCCAGTTGGAGCGGAGACAAGTACTCAACACTGCCCCAGGCTTGGCGTTGCCGCCCATCCCAGACACCCCATTATGTCAGGCCCAAGGGGGCACTTCTCCCCTGCGTTGGCACGAATACGCAAATTGACCACGTGACGGGGGAGAGAAGCCGCAGCCATGGCCCCGGCTGGCTCCCGTTGGCTGTTGCGACGCCTAGAGGCGTGACCCGCCTGCCACATGCTAGAGTCTGCATGGACGCGGCCGCGCGGCGCCGCACGCGAGGGGGGGGGGAGGGCTCTTGGCACGTCACAGCAAGAAGGTCGAAGGCGGCTCCGAGTCGCGGCATGGCGGCGAGCCCGAGCGCGGCGCCCTACCTGGGCGTGACGACGACAGGCACGTAATCCCGCCCGCCTCCGACGCCCAGCCTGCGCATGACGCCCAACCCGATGTCCAAACTAAAACCCAGCCCTCGCACGGCCGCAGGCTCCGCCGGGGCTCCAACGGCCGCAAGCCCCGCCGCCGCAGGCTCCCCCGCTGGGCGGACCGCCTGATCACCGCCCTGGTCATCCTGGTGGGCGTGGGCCTCATGGTCTGGCCCTGGGTGCTTGACCGGATCGAGGCGTCCGGCGTGTTCAACCAGATCTCGCAGGTCTCCCAGACCATCGACGCCCTGAGCCCCGAGGACAAGCAGCGCTACCTGCAGCAGGCGCAGGCATACAACGCCCAGCTCGCGGGCCAGACGCCGCAGATCGACCCCTCGCAGATCCTGCCCTACGACGAGCAGCTGACCTACGACCGCGACCCCATGATGAGCTGGGTCGAGATCCCCTCCATCAACGTGTCGATGCCCATCTACCACGGCACGAGCGACGCCGTCCTCATGGCGGGCGTGGGCCACCTCGAGGGCTCCAGCCTGCCCGTGGGCGGCTCGTCCACGCACTGCGTGCTCACGGCGCACTCCGGCATGCAGAACCTGCGCATGTTCGATGACATCCGCCAGCTCCAGCCTGGTGATATCGTGCTGCTCCACACCATGGGCGACACGCTGGCGTACCAGGTCCAGAGCTCCGAGGTCGTGTGGCCTAACGAGGTCTCGTCGCTTGCCATCGAGCCCGGCAAGGACCTGCTCACGCTCGTGACCTGCACCCCCTACGGCATCAACGACCACCGCCTGCTGGTCCACTGCGTGCGCACGACCTACGACCCCCAGCAGGCTGCCGACCAGGCCAGCGTTACCAGGCGGCATTGGGGCGCCCGGGAGTGGGCCGTCCTGGTGGTGGCGCTCGCGGCGGTGGGCCTGACCGCCGACGTCGTCGTCCACCGCGTGCGCCGTCGCAGGGGAGACAAGCCGCAGCCACGGTAGCGGCCTCATCCGCTGGCGCCCGGTCCCGTGACCCCCGCTGCCAAGGCGAGTCGGTGGCGTGCGCGTGGGCAACGCCCGTCTCGCCCAAGGAACGGCCGCCGTGGGGGTATCGTCTGGGTGGCTGAGACAACCAAGCTAGACAACCGACGTGTGAGGAGACCCCATGTTCGACGAGTTGCCCGTCCCCGGGCGCAACGATCCCTGCTGGTGCGGCAGCGGCAGGAAGTACAAGAAGTGCCACTATGCCTTTGACGAGCGCATGGAGGGCCTGTTCCTCTCGGGCGAGGAGGTGCTGCCCCGCTCGCTGCTCAAGATGCCGGCCGACATCGAGGGCATCAAGGCGTCCGCCGAGGTCAACATGGGCGTGCTCGACTACGTGGGCGAGCACATCTGCGCGGGGACCTCGACCATGGACATCAACCGCTGGGTCGAGGAGTACCTGGGCGCGCACGGTGCGGTGTCGGCCGACCTCAACTTCGAGGGCTACCCCTACAGCGTGTGCACGTCCATCAACGACGTGGTGTGCCACGGCTTCCCCGACGAGGGCGCGGTCCTTCGGGACGGCGACATCATCAACGTGGACATGTCCACGATCAAGGGTGGCTACTTCTCCGACTCGTCGCGCATGTACTGCATTGGCGACGTGAGCGAGGAGAGGCGCCGCCTGGTCGAGGTGTGCCACGAGTCCGTGAAGGCGGGCCTGGCCGCGGTGCGCCCGTGGGGGCACCTGGGCGACGTGGGCGCCGCCGTGCACAAGGTCGCGGTCGACGCCGGCTACTCCGTGGTGGAGGAGTACGGTGGCCACGGCATTGGCAAGGAGTTCCACGAGGAGCCGTTCGTGAGCTTCGTCAGCGAGGAGGGCACTGGCCCCATCCTGGTGCCGGGCATGTGCTTCACCATCGAGCCCATGGTCAACGCAGGCGCGGCCGACATCACCACCGACAAGGACAACGGCTGGATCGTGCGCACCGCCGACGGCAGCGACTCCGCGCAGTGGGAGGTCCAGCTTGTGGTGACCGACGACGGCTACGAGCTGCTCTCCTGGTAGGCAGGCTCGCCGGCAGGGGAGAGGGACGCGGCCACCGTGCCCGGGCCCCTCTCCCCGTCTGCCATCCGCTGGCTTGCCGCAGCCTCGCGCCTGGCTGGCAAGGCGTAGGATGGTCCTGACGCAATCGACCTCGGAGGGGCCCATGGACGAGAAGGACCTGGCACACGACCTGACCATCATGCTCATGTACCTCACCTCCTGGCGCGAGAAGGCGCTTGGCGGCGAGGTCTGCCGAACCTGGAGGGGCTACGACTGGGACATCCTCGACCACCTGCAGGACGAGGGCCTGATCTCGTTCACGCGCAAGGCGAAGTCCGCCACGCTCACGCCGGAGGGCGAGCAGACCGCGAAGATGCTGGTCAACATCTATGGCAGCCTGATCAATGACTTCCAGCAACAGGTCAAGGAGCGCCTTGAGGAGACGGCACCCAAGAGTAACGTCCCCGCGTTCCGCTTCAGGGTCACGCTCGAGCTTGGGGAGGGGCACGAGTGCTGGCGCGAGCTGGTGGTGCCTCAGGACTTCTCGTTCTCGCAGCTGCACGAGGTCATACAAGCCGCCTTTCTGTGGTGGGACTACCACCTGTACGACTTCCGTCTCACCAGCAGGCGAGAGAAGCTCATGCTCGTCGATCCCACGTCAAACGGGGTTGACTCCATGTTCGACCCCGGTGCCAGGGACGCCCGCATGGTGGACTCCAGGGACGTCCCCCTCTCCCAGGTCTTTCCCCGTACGCGTACCGCAACCTACTCCTACGACTACGGTGACGGGTGGGAGCACAAGGTCAAGCTGGAAGAGACGATTGCCTGCTACGAGGGCCAGATGCCCGTGTGCACCGACGGGGCCGGGGATGCGCCTCCCGAGGACGTGGGAGGCCCCGGTGGCTTCGGGGACTTCCTCAGGGTGATGGGGAATCCCAAGGACCCCGATCACGAGGGGATGGCTGCGTGGGCGAAGTCGCAGTTCTTCGAGCGGTTCAGTTTGGATGCCGTGAACGAGCGCATCAGGAAGTGGCGTGACGGGAGCCTCTTCCTCGAGTGGGATCAGGCCAACCCGGAGGGTACCTTTGGCGGCGGCACGGGCGCGGTTGGGGGAGAGAAGAGCGGGAAATCCTCGCTCAAGCTCGTCCCATAGGCCGCCGGGTGGTCGTGGCTTCCGGCCGTCTGGAAGCCTGCCTCTCGCCTGCGGTGGCGCCCGCCCCGCTTAGCCTCCCTAGCCCTCATGTTGATTTCCTGGCGTGATGCTTAGCCGCACTAGCCCTCGTGTCGTTTTCGGGACAGGATGCTTAGCCTCACTAGGCCTCGTGGGAGTTTGCCATCCGAAATCCGCACGAGGCCTAGTGAGGCTAAGCACGCGGCGGCCAAATCCGCACGAGGCCTAGGCTCGCTAAGCACGCGGCGGCCAAATCCACACGAGGCCTAGCGCGGCTAAGCGCTTCCCAACGGCTTCCCTGACCGACGGGTTCCCGGTGCTTGATCCTGCCGGTACCTGCACGCGTGGTGTGCGCCGGGTTCTTAGCGCTGCCGGTGCCTGCACGCGCCGTGGGTCACGGCGCTAAGCCCCGTCGGTGCTCGCACGGATTTCGAGGTAGAACCCTTAACTTTCTCGGTGCTCGGATGGGTCGGACCCTCCGAAAACCGTGCGGGCACCGGGACCTCAAAGCACGCCACCCTCTAACCCGTGCATGCACCGGGACCTCTAAGCACGTCCCATTTGCAATCCGTGCACGCACCGAGCTTTCTAAGCGCCCTCCGTCTGTGACCTGCGCAGGCACCGGTCTTTCTAGGCATGTGCGACGGCGAGAGGTGTGCGACGGCTGCGGAAGATCACGATTGACGTCCACGCGGGCGGCGCGGATGGTTGGGGGCGGGATCCTCCACGAGGACGACCCGTCTTGCCAGGGGCGGGCTGCTCGCTTTCTTTGACTTGCGAGGGCCACAGGTTGGAGGTGGTGGGGGTCCTCCTGATTTCCTCCAGGTGGGGTGCCTCAAGATGAGTGCCCGCATCTTGCGGCCCGCTGTCGTGGAGCGACGGGGCCGGGACCGTTTCCGCCCAGGGGTTTGGCACCAGGTCTCAGGCCATGGCAGCGGATGGCCCATATCCTCGTCCGCTCTGGCACTATGGCTCTCTTCTCCGAGTTCCTCTGAACGGCATGCCCGCGAGCGGCTGCCGCCTTTACAGCATCGACAGCAGGTGCGTTCATCCTGCCCTTGCAGGCGGTCCCACGCAATGTGCGGGGGAGTGCATTCTCCAAATGAGGAAGTGTTACCCATAAACAGAAAAGTGCATATCAGACCACATAATACTTTTGGTCATCCCTTCTTGACTTTGGGACCGCAAAGTGAATTGGACACGAAATTTAGCTGTTAGAAAACAATATCAGGGGCGTCAAGTCACAAAAGCCTGTTTCTTACCTCAAAACATGAACGGATGTACAAAATAGTGTTCATAATTTCCGCTCACGACATAGCTTGATAGCAGTTAGCTGATAACCAGCTGCAGAAACCGGAGTACTCCGTTAAAATCTCGGCAGCAAGGAATAACCATGTGGGGGGTTATTCATTTCAGTCAGTCATAACCGAAGACGAGGGCCGCCTATGAGACCAGGACTCTCATCCGCAGCAGCCACCGCCAAGAGGCTTGCTGGAATCGCTGTCGCCATGGCCTCCGTCGCCATGCTCCCTATCCTTGCCGCGGCGCCCGTCTCAGCGCTTGCCGAGACCCCGACGCTCGGGGAGCCCGAGCACGAGAAGGCAGCCATTCTCAACGAGGACGGAACCGCCACCGTGACGCTGAGCGTCACGGGAGAGACCGCATCCAGCCAATCCAAGTCAAGCGCCAACGTGATCGTCGTGCTCGACACCTCCGGCTCCATGAACGACGTGGTCGCGACGCGCAGGGTGACGGGGTGGGAGCAGGTAGGCCGGTGAGAGTGGGCCAGCGGAGCCACCTACGGCCTCGTCGATGGCGAGTACGTCCTTCTCACCAGGCACGTGCGGAACCTATGGAGCTACTACTACACCTACGACGCCCCCGATGGCTCGCAGGTCCAGTACACCGGCTCCTGGTACCAGGAGATCACGAGGTACGAGGACGTGACCCGCCTCGACGTTGCGAAGGACGCGCTCTCGAGCCTTGCGGACCAGCTGATTGGCGACGGCGCGAGCACCATCGGCCTCTCGCTCGAGACGTTCTCGGGCTATGGCGAGGGCACCGGCCCAAGCGCGTACTACCACGGGGGTCAGGCGGAGAGCTTCAAGACCCTGGTGAACGGCCTCGCCGCCGAGGGCGGCACCAACTGGACGGAGGCCCTGGACAGGGCGAAGCAGCTCGCGATCAGGGACACCACGACCCCCACCTACATCCTGTTCCTCTCGGACGGCAAGCCCACCTACGGGATGGTCAACGGGAGGCAGACGGGCAACGGCAAGGCAAGCCAGTCCGCCAGCACGCTGCAGGAGTTCTTCGACCAGGCCGTCACCTCGGCGAACACCCGCCCGAGCAACGTCGTGGGCCTGTACACCATCTACACGGGCGCGGATGCCGCGACCAGCATGCACGACTTCGCCAAGCAGACCAACTCCGCTCCCGACGGCACCGCCTTCGACGGCACCGACTCCGAGAAGCTCAGCGCCGCCCTCGCCGACATCGCGCAGGTCATAGAGACGGGAGTGGCCTACCAGGACGTCACCATCACAGATGCCCTGTCGCACAGCGTGAGCTACGTCCTGCCCGAGGGCGAGACAGTCCCGGAGTTCACCTACACCAGGAACGGCGAGTCCTGGGCTGACGCCCCCGTGGCCACCGTGGACGCGGACGGCAGGGTCAGCTGGAGCCTGGGCGACGGCAAGACGCTGGAGCACGGCGTGACCTATGCCATCAGCTTCAAGGTACACGTCACCCAGGAGGAGTTCGACAGGGCGGCGGAGACGGACGGCGCCTACGAGGTCGCGACCAACGAGAACGGCTCCGTCTCGTACAGGACGGTCACCAGCGTGACCGGCAGCGACCCGGTCGTCTCGGACGTCGAGTCCGCCTCGTTCGACGTCCCCACGATCACCGTCCCCACCTCCAAGATCACGGTGTCGAAGGCATGGGAGGGCAGCACGCACCTGCCCCAGAATCTGACCGTGACCGTGAGGCGGGACGGCGAGGATTACAAGACCGTCGACCTTACCGCCGAGAACAACTGGACCGCGGACGTCACCGTCTCCGCAGGTCCCACGGGGCACTCCTACACCGTGGTGGAGGAGACGCCCGACGGCTGGACCTCCAGCAATCCCGATGGCATCGAGGTCTCGCTCAAGGGTCTCACCGCTCAGTCGGAAACCGCGGCCTTCACCAACACGTACGTGCCGTTTGGCCTGCGCGTGTTCAAGTACACCGGCACGGGCGACAGCCAGAGGCCGCTCCAGGGCGCAACGTTCACGGTCGAGGGCAACGGCGTGACCTACACCCTCACCACGGGCGAGGACGGCTACGCCACCACCGGCGATGGGCAGACCCTCTCGGACGGCACCTACACCATCACCGAGACCTCGGTCCCCGCGGGCTACGACAAGCTGCCCGGCTCCCTCACCCTCACGGTGGACGGCGAGACGGCAACGCTCTCCGACGGCACCCAGAGCGCGGAGGTCGGCAAATCTCCGCAGGGACGCTACTTCCAGATAGCCATCAGCAACACGTCGAGCGTCCCGCAGACGATTCCGCAGACGGGCGGCCTGGGCAGCGCGCCCCTGTACGCCCTGGGCATGGCGGCGGTCGCGGGAATCGTGGCGCTGACGGTACGGCACCACCAGTGACGGCATTCCCCGCCCGGGGACGTTGTGCCTGGGCGGAGCAGATAGCACCAAGGGTAGGGGTCAACTGCTGCGCGAGCAGCGAAGGAAAGGAGAAGGACATGGTTCGTAAGCTCAGGAGCCTGGTGGCAGTGGCATTTTCGGCGCTGCTCGCGGCTGCGCTCCTCCCGAGCGCGGCACTCGCCCTGGACGCGAAGGGCGGGTCGCTCACCGTGAGCAACCTGAAGGAGGGGGACACGGTCAACCTCTACCAGGTCGCGAGCGTCACCGTTGAGGATGACAACACGCTCAACAAGGCGTGGGTCGTCACGCCCACAAGCGGGAAGACGGTCGACGGCTACGAGAAGGCGGACGAGACCGGTCGCAAGTCGATCGCCAACGACCTCGCGTCCAAGGTCTTCTCCACCAGCGTCACTCCGGTCGCCACGCAGAAGGTCACCGGCACCACCTCGGCGACCTTCTCCGGCCTGGACGCGGGACTGTACTATGTGAGCGTCTCCAATGCCGGCGACGTGTCGAGGGTCTACGAGAACACCCTCGTCCCGGTGAACCTCAAGGCCAATTCCGACGGCAGCTGGGGTTACGACGAGGCGCTGACCGTGCCGCTCAAGTCCTCCAACGTGAGCATCCTCAAGGGCGCCGCCACGCACGAGAACGGGGCCCACGAGACCCAGACGCAGACGGGCGTCTCGACCAAAGGAATCGTCTTCTACAAGATCGACGTCGTTGTGCCCAACTACAACGGCGCGGCGGACCGCGACTTCCTGGTGAAGGACAAGCTCCCCGACGGCATCGAGTACATCCCCGGAACGATGAAGGTCAACGGGACGGCGAAGGATCCCGTGATCTCCACTGGCGGCAACATCAGCGTCGACCTGGCCCCGTACCTCGCGAGCTCCGCTGGCCAGACCGTGAGCATCACCTACCAGGCCAAGCTCACGGGCACCGCCCCCGTTGAGAACGGTCGTGCCAACACCGCGACGCTGCTCTTCTCGGCCAACAGCTACGACTCCACCCAGAAGACCGTGAGCGACAGCGTCGTCGTCGCCAATGCCGGCATCAAGATCCACAAGACCGCCGAGGACGGCAAGACCGCCCTTCAGGGGGCAGAGTTCCAGCTGCTCGACAAGGATGGGACAACCGTCCTCGACACCAAGACCACCGACGCAAACGGTGACCTGACCTTTGACTACGCCCTGGCATCCGGGACCTACACGATCAAGGAGACCAAGGCGCCTGCAGGCTACAGCTTCGTCGAGAACCAGTCCGTCTCCGTCGAGGCGAGGGACAACGCCTACAAGACGGTCGACATCATCGATCCCAAGGACCATGCCGCCGGCCTGCTGCCCACCACCGGTGGCGCCGGCACCATCGCGATCACCGTCCTGGGCGTTGCCGTGATCGCCGGCACCGCCGCCCTCATCGTGCGCGGACGCAGGCAGGACTAGCGCACGCTCGTCTCGCGTAAGCCCCTCTGGCGGGGCCAACGGGCGCGGTCGGCAGCCAGCCGGCCGCGCCCTGCGCCTAGGAAGGCCACTCCGTGAACAAGAAGCTCAGGATCCTCCTCCAGGCGCTTGGGATGCTCGTGGGCATCGCGCTGATTGCCTATCCCTACGTGAGCGACTACCTGCAGAAGCAGTACCAGGACAAGGTCGTCATCACGCAGGAATCGGCAACCGATGGGTCCGACCCTAAGGTTGACCTGGACGCCGAGCGCAGGCGGGCGCTGGAGTACAACCAGCGGCTCGCGGACGGCAGGGTGGAGGTCACGGACCCCTTTGACCCCAACGCCTCGCGTCCCACCGACGAGGAGTACCTCTCCCTGATGGACGTTGCCGGGGACGGCGTGATGGGCACCCTGGTCATCCCCAAGGTCAGCCTGAAGATACCCGTCTACCACACCGTTGAGGACGACGTGCTGCAGAGGGGCGCTGGCCACATGCCCACGACCTCGCTGCCGTACGGCGGGCCGTCCTCGCATGCGGTGATCGCGGGGCACAACGGCCTGCCGTCGGTCAGGATCTTCGACGACCTGACCCAGCTGCAGGTGGGGGACTACTTTGTGCTGCAGGTGCTGGGCGAGGACCATGCGTACCGCGTGACCTCCCTCGAGACCGTGCTGCCCAACCAGACGGAGAGCCTGCGCATACGGGACGATAAGGACCTGGTGACGCTGGTCACCTGCACGCCCTATGGCATCAACACGCATCGCCTGCTGGTCCATGCCGAGCGCTGCGAGCTGCCAAGGGGATGGACCGAGGGGACCGACAGCCACGTGAGCACCACGCCCCCGGTGCGTCGGACGTTGCTGCCCCTCACGCTGCTGGGGCTGGCTATCGCGATGGGCGTTCTGCTGGGGCTCGCGATGCGGCGCCACGAGCGCCGAAGGGGCGATGGGCGTGCGGGTGGCTCGGGCGACGGCGCACCCGGCGGGGGCGTACGCGCGGGGACGGGGTATTACACGCCCGGCAATCCGTACGTCCCGGAGGCGAGGGGGGCAGGCGAGAGGAGCGCCCGCAGCGAGGTTGGAAGCGGACCGGTAGGGGATGGCTCGCGACACGCAGCTGGAGGCCGCAAACACAGGCACCCCGGACGCCACCTTGGGTAGGTTGCGGGCGGATGGGTGGCACTTCTCGCCTGGCGCATGCCCTCGACGAAAAAAGGTGCCCCGTCGCACCTGCGCGACGGGGCACCGCATGGACCCAATTGGGCCAAAGCCTACGCTGTGGCTTCTTGGGCTGGCCTGAGCTCGACAACCGCTAGTCGATTGCGACCTTGGTGACGTTGCTCTTCTCCTCCTGCTTGGGGACGTTGACCGTGAGCACGCCGCCGTCCAGCTTGGCGGTTAGGCCGGCGGTAGCGGCATCCTTCAGGTACACGCCACGGCTTGCCTGCCACTCCGAGGTCTCCTTCTGCAGGTAGTTCTTGCCCTTCTCCTCGTCGGACTCCTTCTTGTCCACCGAGATCGAGAGACGACCCTCGTTGAGCTCCACGTCGACCTCGTCCTTCTTGACGCCCGGGAGCTCCGCCGTGACCACGTACTTGTCGCCTGCGTCCTCGACGTTCATCTTGAACGCGTCGTCAGACCCGATTGCCGCGAGAGGCGCGAAGAAGTCGTCGAAAGCGCCGAACGGCCAAGTCCTGCGAAGTGCCTTCTCGTAGTCACTGTAAGGAACCATGCCTGCCATCGTTACCACTCCTTCTATGTGGTGGGAGCCCTTTCTTCTGGACCCCCTTGGGTTCACTCTCTTATGTTCCCGGCAGGGGTGGCTTTATACATAAGAAGGAAGAAATTCTTAGTCAGTAAGACTTAGATGTTATGAGTTATAGACACTAATGTAGGAGGCGAAGAAGTCACCGGTACGACGCGGCTTCGGCGCTTAGCCTCGCCGGGGCTTGCACCGGTCTCTTCATGCGTCCTTGTCCTTGGGACGGCAAGCTGCTGTGGAGGGCGGGATGGTGGCAGGCGGGGCGGGACCGGGCCGACGAGCCCTTGGAGAGCGCCCGAGCCAAGATAGCCGCTCAAAGAGGCCAGGCGAACCGCCGCCCCCGACCCAGCCGGTGGGGAGGCAGCTGAGAAAAGTCGACCTGTGGCAATGGGAGGGACTCTGGAGGTCGTCTGCCGCCGAGGAATGTCGAATAGTGGCCGACGGCGGCACCCTTTCGCTGCCACAGGTCGACTTTCCTCGGTAGAGCCGGTGCCTGGATTGCCACAGGTCGACTTTTCTCAGCAGGCATCACCTCGCACGGGGCCAGACGCCGTTCCCGGCGGCTCCCCCATGTGTTGAGATGTTGACAACGCAACAACTTGTGCTTGCAAACAGACAAAGCGGACTTAAGATGTTGACGAATCAACAAGTGGAGGCCACCAAAGGCTGGGCCGCGTGCCTGCACCTGGGTTGCGAAGGCCCACGACCCGCCGTCCCACGACGCGCGCCACAACCCCGCCACGACGGATGGGAGCACTATGAACGACCGATTCGAGAACTTCGTTGGCGTGGTCTACGCCCTCAACAAGGAGGTCCAGCGCATCAAGTCGGAGAAGATGGGCTCCCTCGGCCTGCGGGGGACCGACACGATGGTCCTGTACTACCTGGGGCAGAGCGACGCCGGCTTCTCCGAGGCGGAGCTCGCGCGGCTGATTCACCAGGACCGCGCCGCTGTGACTCGTACCGTGGCGAAGCTGGAGCGTGAGGGCCTCGTGCATCGCGCGTCGGGTGGAGAGACGGGCGCCGGCCGCTATCGTGCGCCCGTTCGACTGACGGAGCTCGGCCAGGGGATCGCGCTGGAGATGGACCAGATCATCGACGACGTGGTCCGCCAGGCGAGCGCCGACCTCAGCCCCGACGAGCGCAGCCGCCTCTACGGCTGGCTCGCCCAGATCCTCTCGCGTCTGGAGGAGATACGGGGCTAACGTCAGCCCGCCGGCGCCTGCACGGCGGCGGGAGGGGCGGCAACCACATTCACCAGGCAACTCTCATCTAACTACCGCCGGGCTTGCCCGGGGGAGGGGGACACCCATGACCGTTCGCGTCATCACCGATTCCGCATCCGACATCACTGGCTTTGATCATGCGAGCCTCACGGTGCTGCCGCTGACCGTGGCGTTTGGCGACACCGTGTACCGCGACGGCGTTGACCTGTCGAGCGAGCGCTTCTTTGAGTTGCTGGTAGAGTCGGACGAGATGCCCTCGACCGGGGCGGTCTCGCCCGGGGCATTTGCCGAGGCCTTTGACCGTGCGCACGAGGCGGGCGAGGACGTGGTGGCGGTGACGCTTTCGAGCAGGCTCTCGGGGACCTGGCAGAGCGCGATGGTCGCCGCAGAGGGTCGCCCGTGGGTGCACGTGGTCGACTCGCTCAACGTGTGCATCGGCGAGCAGATTCTGGTGCAGTACGCGCTCATGCAGGTGGAGAGGGGCCTCTCCGCCGTCGAGGTTGCCCGCCTGACGCAGGAGGCCCGCGACGACGTCCACGTGCTGGCGCTGCTCGATACGTTGGAGTACCTGCGGCGTGGCGGTCGCATAGGCTCGGCGGCGGCGGGCGTGGGTGCGCTGCTCGCCATCAAGCCGGTGGTGACCGTGCGCGACGGTCGCGTTGAGCTTGTGGGCAAGGCGCGCGGCTCCAAGAACGGCCGGAACATGCTGGTGCAGCTGGTGCGGGAGCATCCTGTGGACTTCCACCGCCCGTTCGCGCTTGCCTGCAGCGAGGGAGGCGAGAGGACCCTGCGCAAGTACGTGGATGACTCCCACGAGCTGTGGGAGGGCATGGTCGAGGGGCTTCCCATCTGCTCGGTGGGGGCGACGATCGGCACGCACGTGGGGCCTGGGGCGATTGCGGTGGCGTTCTTCTCGCAGGGGGCGTAGACGAAGGGGGAGGCCCCGCGCGGTGCGGGACCTCCCCGGTGTGTCGCACGCCACTTGCGCGTGGCTGCGGGTCGCGCGTATGGTCGCTGGCTACCGCCTACCCGCGGCGGCGACGGAGCCCCAGCGCCGTGGCGAGGGATGCGAGCGCCGCCAGCGCGAACGGGACGGGGCTGGTCGTGGCGTCGGACGTCTGGGGGAGTCGCTCCCCGGTCTGCTTCGCGGCGGCCTTCGTCTGCGTGCGGGTGACGCGCGTGGTGGTCACGGTCGTCGTGGCGGCGGGCTGCGGCGTCGGTGCGGGCGTGGGCGTCGGTTCGGGCTCTGGGTCAGGCGTCGGCGTGGGGACGACCTCGTGCGACCTCAGCGTCAGCTGGATCGCCTTCGCGTCGTTTGCGCCCAGGGTGCTGTCAGAGCCGTTGGCATCGCTGGCACCGCTCCCTGCCTCGGGAAAGTCGCCCTGCTCGCCCGTCCACTGGAACGTGAACAGGATGGCGTACTTGTAGGTGTAGTAGCTGCCGTCCTTCGACCGGCCGCGCGAGAACACCGCCGTGGCGCTCATGGTTCCGCCGACGGTCCCCTTGATCACGTGATCGCCGTCCTGGTTGGCGACGGTTGCGTCCATGTCGAGCACCAGGTTCTTGCCCACGCCGTTGATGGCCGCGCGAAGCTCGTCGAAGCTTGCGTAGCTGCCCGTGAGCGTGATGGGCACGGTGATCGTGGCGATGCCCGTGCTGGGATCGGTCGAGGTGGTGATGCCCGCCTGGTCGATGGCGTAGACGGACGAGCCCGCAAGCGTCCCGCCAGTGAGCTCGCGCAGCGTGTAGCCGGTGGGGCTCGTGAGGCCGTCGAGCGTGTACGAGACGGTGAACCTGCTGGTGACCTGGCGCAGCGTGACCGCTGTGGGGTTGGGGAACTCCGCGACTGCGCCCGTGATGAACGAGAGCGAGGACCCCGCGCTGGCGAGCTGGTCCTTCACGAGTGCGGTGTCGAGGTACGAGCGCAGGGTCACGGTCGTGTTGCCGTTGGCGTCGATCACCGCGCCGTGCTGCGTGTCAAACGAGGCGGAGTCGGACGTCTTCGCGGCTATGTCGCCAGGGAGCGTGCCAGTCTGCGGCTTGTTGAGCGAGATGAAGCCGTAGACGGTCGCCACCGCGTCGGTCTTGGCCCACAGCGCGTGGAGCGTCCCGGTGCTGGCCCTGCCGTAGTTGATCGACTGCGGGTGCTCGCCGTTCGCCGGCGCGGCGTCGCCCTCCCACCAGTCGACGGTGAACTTCTCCTTTGCGTTGGACCCCTCGACGTCGGCCCTCTGGTCGAGGGTCCACCCCAGGAAAACGTAGCCATCGCGGGTTGCCGCAGGCAGGGGAGAACCAGCCGCAACCGTTGCCGCGGAGGTCCCGCCGTTGGCATCCAGCGTCACCGTGCCCGTGGCCGCGGGCGCCTCCGCCGGGGCGGGGGAGGCGGAGCGGGCCGCCGTGGCAGTCGGCTGGGGGGTTGTCGTGGGCTGGGAGGTGGCTGCCTTCTGCGACGTGGCCGTGGGTTGCGCGTCAGACGCTGCGGCGCTGGCCGAGGGCGACGCGTTCGCATCGGCCGGGGTCGTAGCAGCGGGCTGCGATGCCGCTGAGTCGGCGTCTGCCGCGGAGCCAGCGGTGGTGGCTGCGGGCGCGGTGGCCTCGCTTGTCTCGCCTGCGTCTGCCAGCTGCTGCTCGGATGCGGACTGTGCCTGGTCGGCTGCCGCTGGCTGGGTGGCTGCGTCGATGGCCTCGGCAAGCGCCGGCGCGGGCACGAGCGACGCGGTGAGGGCAAGCGTGGTCGCGGCGGCGGTCGCCCCCGTGATGATTCGCCTCATCTGCATGGTTGTCTCCGGTCTGTGGGAGTCGATTGAATACTTAATGGAAGCTTATCGACTCGCAGACGGGGACAATGGCTGCCTAATGCCACAAAATGGCAGGTAAAGTTAGCTGTTGGAATGCAATGGGGTTGTGTGCCAAGATGCGGCAACGATGAATACTATGAGAGGTGCCTCGGACGGTGGGAGGCGGGCCTCCACGTAATGGCTTGTCGGAAATCGGACTTGGCGACGGGGGACGGGGTCACTGGCGGCGACCGTTGCTGGAAACTGCCGCGAACGATCACATGGCACAGGAGCCGGCATGGCCGCGACCGCCGTCGCCCTGCTCGTAGGCGCGCGAGGCCCGGGCCATGTTGAGCTCGGACAGCTCCATCTGGCCCTCGATGTACGGGAGGTAGTACTTGTCGATGCCGCAGGCGTCGAGCGAGCAGTCGCCGCAGTCGTCACCCCAGCTCAGGGCCTCGGCAACGATGCGGATCCTCTCCTCGCGCGTGGTGTCGCTGATGCGGATGCTTCCCATGGTGTTCCCCTCCCGATGGCGGGCTCCGTGCCCGTGGCGTTGGCTCGGGCTCCATCGTAGGCGAACGGCATGAAGATGGCGGCGAGGCAGACCGTTGGGAAGTCCCGCCGCCACGCTTGCCCTGTCTTGGCACCTACCCCCGCAGCGGGGCGATGAACTGCGGGACGCCGTCCACCATCGCCGGGCGGTCCTCGCCGCGGACCAGCGGGCGTGCGTACAGCTCAAAGTCGCGCGTGAGGTTCATGCCGTCGGGGGTGATCCAGTGGCGCGGCACGCGGCGCACCTTGTCGGCGACCTTGGTGACGTCCACGCTCACCAGGCGGGTCTGGTAGGGGGTCGTGGACGTGCGCTCGAGCGCAACCATCACGCCGGACTGGCTGTCGGTCGCGGCGAGCACGCCGGCGGCACCCAGCGAGCGGGACTCCGACAGGTCGACCGCGCTCGCCGTGGTCGAGGCGCAGCGCTGCAGGGTCGAGAGCTCCACGCAGCGCGTCTTGCAGCCGATGCGCTCGCGGGTGAGCGCGGCCAGGTACCTGCCCGTTCCGGAGAGCTGCGCAAGGTGGCCAAACTCGTCGGTCCCCACTCCGGAAGAGGCGCGCTCGCACAGCAGCTTGCCGTCTGGGGCGCGGAGCCCCTCACTCACGGCGACGATCACGGTGTTCTGGCGTTCCAGCAGGTTTGAGAGGCGGTCGAGCAGCCGCGTCTCGTCAAAGCTGACCTCCGGGAGGAGGACGACGTCGGGAGAGGGGCCACCGGCTGACCCTGCAAGGGTGGAGGCGGCGGCAAGCCAGCCGGCGTCGCGCCCCATGATCTCGACGAACGTGACGCTGCTGAGGTCGTACACGTCGGAGTCGCGCTGGATCTCGGCAGTCGCTGTCGCCACGAACTTGGCGGCGCTGCCGTAGCCGGGCGTGTGGTCGCAGCCCAGGAGGTCGTTGTCTATCGTCTTGGGGACGCCCACAAAGCGGACGTCGCTGCCCTGCGACTCGCCGTAGGACGAGAGGCGCGCGATGGTGTCCATGGAGTCGTTTCCGCCGATGTACAGCACGTAGCCAACGCCCAGGCGGTTGAACTCGTCGAACAGCTGGCGGTACGGGCGGTCGTCCTTCTCCGGGTCGGGCAGCTTGTAGCGGCAGGATCCCAGGTAGCTGGCGGGGGTGTGGCGCAGCAGCTCAAGCTCGAGCTTGCCGGGGAGGTTGGACGAGAGGTCCACGGTGCGGCCGTCCAGCAGCCCCTTGATGCCGTAGCGCATGCCTATGGGGCGAAGCCCCAGCTCGCGCGAGGCGTCCATGACTCCCGCGAGACTCGCGTTGATCGCGGCGGTCGGGCCGCCGGACTGTCCCACCAGAATGTTCCTGACCCTTGCCATTGCGGTCGCTCCTCTCGCCTCGCCGTTTCGCCGGGACGTTCCGCGCGCTCCCATAGGAGGGGTCGCGCCATGCTTTCAGGGTACTCGTGTTTTCGCCAAGATGCGCCCATGGCTTGCCGCCTGGGGCTGGTAGCGGGACTGCGTTATGGGGGGAGGGGGGTTCGCGTGTTTCGGGGACCTTGCCGATGGCTTGGCGGCTGCGGATGGCGATGACCCACCGACGGGGCAGCGTCTGTGGACGGTGGTCTGGCCCTTCGTAGCTGGCAGGGGCGTGGCAGGAATCCCCTCCGTAGCTGTCCTCTGCGGCCGGCGATGGTCCACTCGCCTAATGTGTATTGGATAACTATGGAAGTTTATGTAGCATTCCTGTACACGGCGAGCCATGTCTAGGAGAAGCGATGCGCATTCTGTACTACACCGAGCGCGATGGCGCGAAGAGCGGCCCAACAAAGGAGGCCAATCTTGTTGAGCAGGACGGGGAGTTCCAGATGATCGGCGTCCACAAAACGGTTCCCCTGGGACGCGTTTCGTCGGTGGAGCTGATGAAGTCCGAGGCAGAGAACCCCGTGGTACGCGTTGTGACAGAGCAGGGTATTTATTGCATGAGCGTCCCTTGGGTCATCCCCGGGGCGGAGGGCGTGTCGCTGCGCAACAAGGAGGCGACGATCCGCCTGGCCCGCACCCTACGGAAGAAGGCGCGCCTGGGGTAGGGGTGTGGGCGGGGGAGATGTGCCATCCCCTGCGTCTTTGCACCCACTAGGGCTCGCTGCGGACGAACGTGAGCGTCCCCTCGTCCGAGCGAGAGCGGTCCAGCCGATAGCCACGCTCACTGAAGTTGGTGAGTTCGCCCGTCTCCTCCACCCCCTGTTCGGCGCACCAGCGCACGAAGGTGCCGCGGGCTGCCTTGGCCTCGGTCGCGGCTTGCACCAGCTTTCCGTCCGACTTGCGCGGACTCAGGAACTCGCAGGTGAGGATGGGCGTTTTCGTCGCGCGGGCGAACGGCGTGACCCCCTTGGCGTACTCGTGCGACGCCACGTTCACGATGGGCATGCCGGCGGCGTCCCGCGCGAGCGCGTCGTGGATCCTCTCGCCCCAGAACCCATAGAGGTCGCGACTGTCGCCCATGGGAAGACGGGTATGCATCTCGAGCCGGTAGGGCACCACGCCGTCGAGCGCGCGGAGCACGCCGTACATCCCGGAGAGGATTCGCAGGTGGGTGCGCAGCCAGTCGATTTGCTGGCCGCTCATGACCTGCGGGGCGAGGTGCTGGTACTGGATGCCCACGTAGGAGGTGACGGCGGGGGAGAGGAGCGCGGGGTCGGCGAGCATATCGTCGGGCATCGCCTGGAGCTGGGCCCAGCTTCGGTGCGCGATCGCCTCGCTGCAGCGCCAGATCTGGCGGGCGCCATCGTAGCCGAGCGCGAGCAGGCCGTGCGCCAGCTGCGTTGCGGACTCCAGGAACTCCGGCCGCGAGCACGCCGAGGGAGGCCCCTCGACCACGTCCATCCGCTTTGCCGGCGAGATGATGAACAGCAGCGGCATGCCTTTTTGTCTCCCTTCCACGGTCGGGACCTCGCCCCCACGGCACCATGGTAGGTGAGGGAGGGCGAGGCGGCGGTGGCGGAGCGGGGAATCGGAGGTGACGGTCGCCCCAGATGGCACGGGGGCCGGGAGGCTGCTGAGGAAAACGGAGCTGTGGCAATCGGAGATGTGCTTTGGGAGCCGCCGCGGGCGATCCCGGCGACCATCTGCTCAGGAAAGTCGAGTATTGGCAATCCCGGGCCCCATTTCTGCTGAGGAAAGCCGAGTATTGGCAACGGATGGGCCGTTCGGTGCCGCCTCGCCTGCCACAGCTCGCGATTCCTCAGCACCCAACGCCCCCCCAAATTGCCAATACTCGACTTTTCTCAGCAACCTCGGGGCGCAAGGCCTCCGGGACCTGTCGTAACGCACGATTTCCTGATGCCTCCGCTCTCCGGATTCACCCCCGGTTGCCCTGAACGGGGTGTCTGAGCGCTCTCGGGATCTCGGGCCCCTATCCCCGCGACCCAACTTATGCACGGCAACGCCTGCGTGATCGGCGCGTCTGCACCTCGGTCGATGGCTCGGCGCGCGAATGCCCATCCGCGCAAGAGGTCGCGCCAGAGGTGACCTTGACCTGGCTTGTCGATTGCCTTACGTCCTCCTCCACGCTCCCCGAAAGGTCTCGCGTCCACCCTTGCGAGGTTGATACCATTCCCGCAGCGATGCCTCCGGGGGGAGGCAGATGGGAGGGGATTATGGCCAAGAGGGTCCTGGTGGTGGAGACGAGCCCCCGCGTGAGGGGAAACTCCAACCGCATGGCAGAGGAGTTCGCCCGCGGTGCCCGCGAGGCGGGCAACGACGTCGATGTCATCTCACTGGCGGGGAGGAAGGTTTCGTTCTGCACGGGCTGCTGGGGTTGCAAGGACTCCCACCGCTGCGTGATTCACGATGACGCGGACGAAATCGTGCAGCGCATACGTCATTCGGATGTCGTCGCGTTTGCCACGCCCATCTATTACTACGAGATGTGCGGCCAGATGAAGGTCCTCCTCGACAGGGCGAACGCGCTCTACTTCGCGCCAGACAACCGCTTTCGCGACGTGTACCTGCTCACCACGGCGGAGTCGGAGAAGCCCGATGCGGCGGACAATGCCATCAACGGCTTGCGCGGGTGGATATCGTGCTTTGAGCAGGCGAGACTCGCTGGTACGCTCCTCATCGGTGGGACCACTACCGACGGGAGCATTGATGGCCGCCCCGAGCTGGAGGAATGTGCGAAGCTCGGCAGGGCTGTGTAGCGGCGGCGCGAGGAATGAACCCGACAGAACTGTCCCCATGGCAGAACCGCCCCTCCCACGACCTGGCGGGAGGGGCGGTTCCTTAGATTCGGCCGAACGAGGAAACACTGCAGGTTAGGGGCTCTCTGACTCTCTGACCACACGTGCAGCTCGCCCCACCCGGCCTCGCTACCCGCGGTCGCGGTGAAAGCGGTCGAGCACGTCCTGGTATTCCGCGCGCCTCCTGCGGAACGCCATCGTAAACGCCAGCGTGAGAACCGCGAGGATCACGAGGTAGAGGCCCGCGAACCCCGCCCAGGCAAGCGGCTTTCCCGCCGGCAGCCACTGCCCCAGCACCGCGCATCCCGCCAGTGCGACGAAGTACGTGATGCCAAACCCGGCGACGCGCCCCCCGTATCCCAGGCGCGACGTGGGCCTGAAGTTGAACCAGAGCTGCTGCAGCACGCCCCCCGCCAGGCAGGCGAGGACCCAGCTGGACGCGCCGCGAGTTGACTCGTCCAGCCCGCCGGACGCGACTGCCTCCGACACGACCCACGCGAGAATCGCCACCACCGCCCAGGAGCTCCCCACGAACAAGCCCATGGTCACCGCGCGCCCCGCGCTCTCGTGCTCGTCCCCGTCAAAGACACCGTACGCAAGGTCCCTTTTCAGGCTGTCCATCGTGTCTCCCCTCGTCCGCCTGCTTCCCTACCCAACGATCCCGATCCTCGACTTCACCTGCGGCGCGTAACTGCGCGAGACGACCGCCTCGCCCCCGCCCCTAAGCCCAAGCACCAGCCTGCTGCCAAACTCCGGCCTGATGGTCTGGACGTTGTCCAGGTTCACGACCTCCTGCCGCGAGGTGCGCACGAACTCAGTCTGCTGCAGCGCCGCCTCGAGCTCGAACAGCCTCGATGGGCTGTGCAGGGTCTCCCCGTCGACCAGGCGGACGAGCGCATGGTCGCCGTCGGACCGTATGCTCGCGACGCTGGCGAGAGGGACCACGCGTCGCTCGGTGCCCGTCTGACTGGTGTACGCGGTGATCTTGCCGCTGGCGGTCCTCAACCTGTCGGCGAGGCGCTCCGCCCGCTGGTCGCCGGGGGCGCTCAGCACCGTCACCTCGATGCCGCGCTGACCTTCGCGCTGAATGAGCCTCACCATCATCTGGAGCTCCCTCCCTTTGCTGGTTCGAAGGTACACGAGGCACGGGCGGGGGAGACCGGCAACCCACCGAGTTGCGAAAGGTCGGGCCCGAGTTGCATGTGGCACTGGGCCGCCTCCGGGGCCGCTGCCGCGGCAACCTGCTGAGGAAGCGCGACTCGTGGCAGTCCGATGGGGGCACGGGAGCGGTGAGCGCCAGTCACCTGCTGAGGAATATCGAGTATTGGCAATCGGGGGCGGATTTCTGCTGAGGAAAGTCGACCTCTGGCAATGGAAGGGCACTCACGGCTGCCAATACTCGACATTGCCCAGCGGTAAGGACTCGCGGATTGCCACAACTCAGCTTTCTTCAGCACCCTCGGGGTCCCCGCGCCACTTGGCCCGCCCGACAGCAAGCCGCCCGCCCGGCGTCCCCGCGTCACGCTCCGACATTTGACCCCCATCGGTGTCGCTGCTACGGTAGTCATGCCCTGGCGAGGTCCTCGCCAGGCGCCAACAGCATAGGTTCCACGTTCATCGGAGGCCGCCGGCCGTAGCCGGCAATGGCCGGATAAGATGTCGAGTGCGCTCGGTGTCCCCTCGGGGTGCCGGGCGCCTTTTTCATGAGAGGAGACGCCATGCAGATCCGTCGCGCCCAGAGGGGCGACATCCCCGGGATCGACAAGCTGCTCACCGAGGTCAACAAAATCCACCACGACGGCCGCCCCGACCTGTTTGACCTGGGCCGTAAGTACACGGACGACCAGCTCGCCGCGATGGTGGGCGACGACTCGCGCCCCATCTTCGTCGCCACGGGCGACGCGGGAGAGGTCCTGGGCTACGCCTTCTGCGCGCACCAGCAGATCGTGGGCGACCCCATCCGCACCGACGTCAAGACGCTCTACATCGACGACCTCTGCGTGGACGAGTCCACCCGCGGCATGGGCATCGGTCGCGCGCTGTTTGACCACGTCGTTGCTTACGCCCGCCAGAGCGGCTGCCACGACGTCACGCTCAACGTGTGGGAGCTCAACCCCGGCGCCCGCGCTTTCTACGAGCGCATGGGCATGCATCCCCTCAAGACCTGCATGGAGACCGTGCTCTAGCCCGTCTCCGCACCTTGGGTCGGTCGTTCGCCGCCCGCGCCTTCGCCCGCATGCTGTAGCTTCGCCGGTAGGGGAGAGGGGACGGACCCCGGGCACGGAAGCCGTCACGCACGGGCCGTGTGGCGGTCCCCGCCCCGAGCGCCGGCGCTCCCATGGGGATGCCATCCCGGAACGTTTGCCCCCGCACCCCAGCGCCCACTCCCGCCTCCGCGTCGCAGTTTCTCCCTCATGCCCGCAGGTCGTTTGCCGTATCCTATAGTTGTCTGAACAAGACGACGGGAGGCGGGCAGCCATGAGCGAGGCCTATCGCAGGGCCCATCGGTTGGGCGAGAGGGACCGTCACGAGGCGGTGGCGGCAAGCCACTCGACGTACCTCCACGCCCTTGACGAGATGATCTCGGCCTCCGACGTCTCGGGGCGAGAGGCCCTGGGCATCATGGAGGTCCCGCTCGACCTGGTCGTTGGCACCAAGACCAACGCCCGCCGCAACGCCTTCTCGCGCAACTTCATGCCGCTCCTGGACGACAACACCGAGTTCGCCTCCAAGTGGTCGCGGCTGTACTCCATCCAGGTGAGCGAGGGCTTTCGCGACCCGGTCAAGGTCTTTGAGTTCATGCACCGCTTCTACGTGCAGGAGGGCAACAAGCGCGTCTCGGTGCTCAAGTACGTGGACTCGCCCACGATTCAGGCCGACGTGATCCGCCTGCTCCCCAGCCGCTGGGACGGGCGCGAGTCGCGCCTGTACGGAGAGTTCCTGGAGTTCTGGCGCGCCGTTCCCGTCTACGACGTGGACTTCACGCGCGAGGGCTCGTACCGCCGGCTCGCCGCCTACTACGGCCGCGACCTCTCGCAGCCCTGGGACGAGGCCGCCGTCGACCGCCTGCGCGCCGACTGCCAGTACTTCACCACCGTGTACCGGCAGCAGGGCGGCAGCCACCTGGACATAACGCCCGCCGACGCGCTGCTGGTGTACCTCTCCATCTACGGAGAGGAGCCGCTCATCAGCACGCCGGCCCAGCTGCTGTCGCAGCGGATCGGCAAGATCTGGTCCGAGCTGGTGCTGTCCACAGAGGACGACAAGGTCGCTGTGGTCGACGAGCCCACGCCCGCCGACGCCAGGGCGGCAGGTACCGCGGAGGAGAGGGCAGAGGCCACGCCGCCCGCGGCCCGTCCCGCCGGCGGCGGGGGCGCCCCCGACCCACAGGCCCAGGACCAGGCCCCGCGCGTGACCATTGGGCCGCTCGCACTGTTCCCGCGCCGCTCGCGCGCGGGCGAGGGGCCGCTCAGGGTCGCCTTTCTCTATCGCGGTACCCTGGCGTCGTCCAGATGGGCCGTGGCGCACGAGGTTGGCCGCCAGGAGCTGCAGCGCGACTACGTTCCCTACGTCGCCACCAGCAAGTACGAGGGCTGCGACACGGACGAGAGGGTCCTCTCCGCCATCGCCGATGCCGTCTCCGCCGGCGCCAGGGTCGTCTTCACCACGTCGCCCACGCAGATGGACGCGACCCTGAAGGCATCGCTCGAGCACCCGGAGGTGTGCTTTCTCAACTGCTCGCTCAACCTGCCCCACCAGAGCGTGCGCTCGTACCGCGCCCGCACGTACGAGGCAAAGTTCCTGCTCGGCGCACTTGCCGCCTCTGTTGCGGACAACCACAAGGTGGGCTACCGCGCCGCCTACCCCATCTATGGCTCCATCGCAGACATCAATGCCTTCGCCATCGGCGTCGCGCTGGTGGACCCCAAGGCTGAGGTGCACCTTAAGTGGGCCACGCGGGAGGGGAGCGACTGGCGGCGCGAGCTGGCGGACGAGGGCGTGACCGTGCTCTCGGGGGCCGACTACGCCCGGCCGCTCTCGGACGACAACAAGTACGGCCTGTACCGCATGTGCGACGGCGTTGCGCAGAATCTGGCGTTGCCCATCATGAACTGGGGGCGCTACTACGAGCTGATCGTACAGAGCCTGCTCCAGGGCACCTGGGAGGACGTCCCCAAGACGAGCGAGGTCCAGGCGGTCAGTTACTGGTACGGAATGTCCGCCGGGGTCATCGACGTTGCGATCTCCCCCGATATGCCGTACTACTCGCGTAAGATGGTCGAGGTCCTGAGGAACGGCATCGTCACCGGGACCAGCGGACCGTTCTACGGCGAGATGCGCCGCCAGGGGGGCGAGGTCATCAAGGGACCCGGCAGTCCCTGCCTGTCGAGCGAGGAGATCGTGCAGATGGATTGGCTCAACGACAACGTTGTTGGCTCGCTGCCCCGGGCGGACGAGCTCACCCCCTCCGCGCGCGAGGCCGTGCGGGTGAGCGGGGTCATCGGCCAATGAGGGCGCTCGTCGTCTCGGACGTGGAGGACAAGGCCCTGTGGGACTACTACACCCCGGGGCGCGTGAAGGACGTTGACCTGATCCTCTCGGCGGGGGACTTGGATGCCGACTACCTGGAGTTCCTCGTCACCATGACCAACAAGCCGCTGTTCTACGTGCACGGAAACCATGACACCGCGTATCGGCAGAGCCCGCCCGGGGGCTGTATCGACGTGGACGGCGGCCTGTACGTGTACCGCGGCCTGCGAATTCTGGGGCTGGGCGGCTCTATGCGCTACAAGGACGCGCCCTTTGAGTACACCGAGCGAGAGATGCGTCGGCGCATCCGGCGCCTGACGCCCAGGATCCGGCGGGCGGGAGGGTTCGACGTGCTTCTGACCCACAGCCCGGCAGCGGGCGTGGGGGACCTGCCCGACCACGTGCACCGAGGCTTCGAGTGCTTGGGAGAGCTGGTCGAGCGCTGGAAGCCAGCCCTCATGGTGTACGGGCACGTTCACCTCTCGTACGGGGCTGGCATGGAGCGCGAGCACGAGTTTGGCTGCGGCACCCGCGCGGTGAACGCGTTTGGCAAGCACTACCTGGACGTGGAGCCGGTGGGCACGCTGCCGCACCCGTGGATGGAGCCCATGATCAACGCGCGCTGCCTGCGAGATGGGGAGAAGTCCGCGGACCACGGGTTCTTGCCCGGGACCTCGGGCACGGCGTTTGGCTCGTACCGCCAATGGTAGCCTGGGGGCGATTGCACGGCTTGGCCGCGTGTGCAGTTTGTCCGAGGACGAAGGGTGCGCACTGGTCTCCCTGGAGCAAGACCACTCATGCAGCATTCAGGACATTGCAGAAAAAGTTGGGTTTAAAAGGTCACTTGGGACCGTTTTTGTGGTTCGATGCATCCTCCTGCATGCTATCTTGAATGTGGGTGCAGGCATCTCATATTGCTCCACTCGGTGGGGATGGGGTGTCTCGCTGCGCGACTTGTGGGAAGTCGCGCCATGAGCAAGAAGGACACGCCTATGCCTATGAGATCTTCCAAGGGGAACCAGTCGCACCCCCGTGGCGGCATCCTGCGGATCGTCGTAACCCTCGCGATCGCGGTCGTGGTGACCGTCCTCGCCTTCGCTCCCCGTGGCGCCCTTGCCGCTGCCGAGCAGTCAGGCGAGACGGGCGACTCCGCCGTCGCGGCAGCCTCCCCCGATGGCGCCGACTCGTCCGCTGCCGCAGGCGCGACGGCGCCCTCCGCGACCGGTGCGGCTGGAACGTCCGCGACCTCCGCGCCGTCCGCCGATGCCACGGACTCGTCGGCGTCCCTCGCGACCGTGCTGGGGACCAGCACCGTGCAGATCCAGTACGACGAGGACACCGACATCCACTATGCGCTCGACCCCGAAAGCGCCAGCGGCCGCATCATCCTCTACTGCATGAACAACCAGTCGCACTGGCCGCATACCACGCCGAGCATCTCCAACGTGCCTTCCTACATCGAAGGCTATCTGACGCCGGAAAAGTTCAAGTCCCAGGACGACTACGATGCCTGCATGAACAAGCTCCTCGCCATCCTCTACGCGGGCTACCCCTACAACGGCATGAACATGTACACCGTCGTCGACTCGACGCAGGGCATCTCCGCGGATGCCTTCAACGCCCTGCTCAACCCGCCAAGCTGGATCAGGTCAGACTTCCCCGACTCCATCGGCGACACGGTGTTCTCCTACAGCGATTATCCGGATAACACTGCCAACCTCGCCAAGCTCAACCAGTTCGTGATGGATGAGCTCACCAAGTACCATTTCACCGGTGCCACGACGCCCTCCGGCCACACGTCGGCCGATATTCGCGCCACGCCATTCTACCAGGCGGCAACCGCCATGGCCTATGCCACCAACAACGAAACGCCGCTCAAGGTGTGGGACCTGAACCACTCCGGCGCCGATACGGTGACCGAGTCCGAGGCCTACGAGGCCACCCAGTACGCCATCTGGGCCGTGCTGGGCGATTACGGCATCGAGTACAACTCGCTCACCTCGAAAAGCGGCGAGGTCACGCAGAAGGCGCTCGCCGTCAAGCTGCTCAACTATGCGACCGCCGACAAGGTCCTGCGCGCCGAACCCGATGCGGGCAACGTGAAGATCACCGGCGGCAGCCAGTTCGCCTACGACCCCGAGTACGGGGTGTGGAAGACGGGCATGCTCTCGGTGACCGAAGGCAAGAACTACCATGGCACGTACACGCTCACGCTCCCCTCGGGCGTGTCGGCCCACAAGCTCGACGGCACCCCGGTCTCGAAGGTGTCCGCCGGCACGAGCTTCTACCTCGTCTCGACGACGAAGCCGACGGCGACCGATATGGAGATCAAGGCTTCAGACACGCTCACCTGGCTGCAGGAGTATCGCCAGTACTCGCCCTACCCCGAAAACGTCACTGCCTCCGACGGCAAGAACTTCCAGCACATGATCGGCGCGGTCATCAAGCAGAAGACGGTGGAGGCCACGCTCCCCCTGTCTCCCGCCAAGGACGGCAACCTCACGGTCTCCAAGACGGTGACGGGCGAGGACCCCTCCTCCACGAGCTTCAAGTTCACGGTCACGCTGGGCAATACGAGCGTCAACGGCACCTACGGTGGCATGACCTTCACGAACGGTGTGGCGACCGTGACGCTGAAGTCGGGGGAGAGCGCGACCGCCGAGCACCTGCCCGCGGGGACGAGCTACACCGTGGCCGAGACCAAGAACGACGACTACGCGTCGACCTCCCAAGGCGCCGGGGGCGAGATCGCGGACGAGACGACCTCCACTGCCGCCTTCACCAACGAGCGCCTGTACAAGCTCACCGTGAGTAAGCAAGTCTCGGGTAGCGCCGCGAGCAAGACGCAGTCGTTCCCGATCACCATTACGCTCTCCAACTCCGACGGCAGTCCCATCTCCGGCGAGTTCAGCTACACCGGGGGTACCGTGAGCGGCGTCGATGGGGTCACCGCCCCCGCAAACGGTTCGCTCGCGTTCACGAAGAACGGCACGGCGACGGTCAGCCTGTCCCACGGCCAGCAGATTACGATCCAGGGCATTCCCTCCGGCACCACCTATACGGTGACCGAGGCGGACGACTCGCACGACCACTACGACGTGAGCTACGCCGCCAATGGTGCCGCCTCGCAGGATTCGGCTCCCACGGGAACCCTCTCGGGCGACGCGACCGTGGCCGTCACCAACACCATCCGTACCGGCAGCCTTGAGGTTTCCAAGCACGTGGAGGGCGAGTCCGGCTCCAAGACGAAGTTCGAGTTCACGGTGACGCTCGACGGGACCGGCAAGGGGCTCACCGGAACCTATGGCGACATGGAGTTCAAGGACGGCACGGCGACCTTCGAGCTGGGGGACGGCGATTCGAAGACCGCCACCGACCTGCCCGAGGGAGCCACCTACACCGTCGAGGAGGGCGCCAACATCAACTACTCGTCGTCCTCCGAGGGTGCGACCGGCGAGATCAAGAAGGGCGAGACCTCCAAGGCCGTGTTCACCAACACTCGGCATGGCCTGACGCTGCCGCTCTCGGGCAGCACGGGCATCGGTGCCACCTACGTCGCGGGCATCGCTGTCCTCGCGCTCGCGGCACTCTGGATGCACGCACGCCGCACTGCCGCCGGGAAGGGGGGTGAGGGTCGTGGCTAAGCGCCTCTCCTCTCGCATGGGGCGTCGCCCCTCCCTGCTCGCGACGCTGGTCGTGGCGCTTCTCGCCCTGGCCCTCGTGCCCTCTGCCTCGTGGGCACGGGCAAAGACCGGCTCCCTCACGGTCAACGTGGCAGAGGGCAGCGGCTCGTCCTCCCAGCTCAAGGCGTACCAGCTGTTCTCGGCTGACGTTGCCGACGACGACGGAACCAACAAGGTCGTGTCAAATGTCACCTGGGCGAGCAGTTCCGCCCAGGCGGTCGTGACGGCGCAGATCAAGGCCAGCGACCCCACGTTCACCGGTACCACCGCGCAGGAGTGCGCCGAGTGGCTGGACAAGAACGTGCCGAGCGACTCTTCGTCCGCCTCGTCCAGCCCGGTGGTCCTGGCCATCGCGAAGGCGATGATGACCTCCAGCGCCACCCCCACGAGCGTGACTGCGGGGGACAGGACCGAGCTTGCCGAGGGCTACTGGCTCCTGGTGAGCGACGACACGGCCGTGGGCACCGGCCAGTCGGGCACCTCGCCCATCCTCGTGGTGGTGGGCGGCCTGCCCGTGACCGCGAGCACCAAGTCGTCCGTCCCCACCGTTGAGAAGACCGTGCTTGAGGACTCCACCGACGCCTGGCAGAAGCAGGCGGACGCCACCGTGGGAGATAGTCTGTACTGGAAGCTCCAGGCGACCATCCCCGCCGGGATCAAGGGGTACACCACCTACGGGATCACGTTCCACGACACGCTGACTGCGGGCCTCTCCTCCGCCTCCAACGTCCGCGTGTACGTGGCTGCGGGGACCTCGGGCGACGAGTGGGAGAAGGCCGCCTCGGCACCCGACGGCTGGACCGAGCTGGACCCCTCCGAGTACACCGTGAGCAGCGAGGCGCAGTCCTCGGGGTCCACCCTCGACGTAACGGTGACCGACCTCATCAAGAGCGCCGCCACCCATGGCATGGACTTCTCGTCCGGCCTCTGCGTGGTGGTCACCTACGACGCGCCGCTCTCGGCGGAGGCGAGCCACGGCTTCGACGCACCCAACGTTGACACCGTGACGCTGCGCTACCCGCGCTCGCCGTACTCTGACACGTATTCCGAGACCGAGGAGAGCACGGCAGTCGCGTACACCTGGGACCTGTCGCTCACCAAGCGCGACTCGTCCAGTGACGCCAAGCTGGCAGGGGCGGTGCTGCGCATCACGGACGACCGTGGGCGCCACCTGACGCAGAGCGGCAGCTGGACCACCGAGGACGCCACCGTCACCACCGACGCTAACGGGCTGGTCACCGTGGGTGGCGTGGACTCCGGTACCTTTGACGTGGAGGAGGTCTCTGCGCCCCAGGGCTACGACGCCTTCGCCGGATCCAGGCGGATCACGCTGTCCGTCACGCTCGACCCCGACCAGATTGTGAGCGGCAAGGACAAGGCGGCGAACAAGGCGGGCCTCGAGGCGGTGTCGCCGTTGCGCGTTGACTCCTTCGACGCGTACGCCGGCACTGCACAGGTATCCGCCCTCGACGACACCACGCCCAAGACGCCGGCGGGGAAGGCCGCGAAGGGGATTGCCAAGGCCGTCTCGTCGATGCTCCCCAAGACGGGGGACCCCACGTCGTTCATTCCCGTGGCGATCCTCGTGGTCGCAGGCGTTGCCGCGATTCTCGCGTCTCGCAGGCTCAGGGGGAGGGGTGACGGCAGGTGAGAGGAACGTACCCCCTTGGTCCGCCCGGTGCACCCTCGGGACCCGCGTGCGGCGACTCGTGGTCGCCGGGGCCAGAGCCCTAGCTCGGACGAGATGGGAACCAGCGGCCGATGGGCCGATCAGCACTGACGCAATCAGAGATGCCAAGCACAGGAGAAGGGCAAAAACATGAAGAAGGGGAAGAACCTGGCAAGGATCGCCGTCACGGCGGGGCTTACGATGGCGATGACACTGGGGGGCGTGGCGCTTCCGGCGACGGCTGCGTTCGGTGCGACCACCGGCAACGTGACCATCGAGAAGAACGCCAACAACAACTCCGATACCACCACGACGACGATTGGCTACCAGATCTTCACGGCCGACGTGGTGGACAACGGGAACTCGAAGACCGCCTCGAATATCGACTGGGCAAGCGACGAGGTTAAGACGGTGGTCAATGCCGAAATCCATAAATCCGACAGCTCCTACACGGGCACGACGGCCCAGGAAGCAGCTGACTACCTGGGGACGCATCTTCCTGCGGAAGGAAGCTCCGGCACGGGCACGATCATCGAGAGCGACAAGCTCTATTCCAATATCGCCAACGCCCTGCGTGCTGACGCGAGCCTGACCCCGACGTCGCTCACGACCGATAAGGCGCAAACCCTCTCCGCAGGCTACTGGCTCTTCCTCACCGATAGCGATTCGACCAACAACGGCACCAACCTGGTGGGTACCGCTCCCATCTACGCGGTGGTGGGCGGCAACGACCTCACCATTTCGCCCAAGTCTGACCTTCCCAAGGTGACCAAGGAAGTGAAGAACGACGCGACAAACGCCGGCTGGAGCAACGTCGCCGATTCACAGGTAGGTCAGGACCTGCAGTACCGTCTGACCGGCACGGTCGCCGACGCGCTGCCCAGCTATAGCACCTACTACTACAAGTTCACCGATACCCTCTCTGCCGGCTTGACCGCCGATACCACGTCTGTTGCGGTCACGGTGAACACCAACGGCGCAGACCATACGGTCGCGTCAACTTCGTACAGGACGTCGCTTGCGACCAACACCGACGGCACGAGCACGCTCGGGGTGGAGTTCACCGACCTCAAGAGCCTGAAAGACACCTCCGATGCTGCGATTCCGGTGAATGCAACCACAAAGGTGTATGTGACCTATAAGGCCAAGCTCGACGTGGGCAAGGCGTACAAGGTGGCGAGCGGGTACAACGACAACTCCGTCAAGCTCACCTACTCCAACAACCCGGGTACCGACAGCAAGGGCGATACCGAGACGGTGAACGTGCGCGACTACACCTACAAGCTCAATCTGGTGAAGGTCGACAGCTCGCAGCAGAGCACGAAGCTTTCCGGCGCGAAGTTCACCATCCAGGCGACAAAGCCCGATGAGGGCACCGGTACCGTCACGCAGTACGTGCAGGCAGATGGTACCCTGGGCACCGACGCTCACGAATTCACGACGGGTGACGACGGCTCCATTTCCGTGTCCGGCCTTGACGTGGGTACCTACAAGGTGGTCGAGACCCAGGCTCCTGAGGGCTACAACACTGTGGCGGACTTCGAATTTTCGATTGCAGCCACCTATGACGATACCGGTGCGCTTACCAAGGTGTTTGCGAGCACCACGAACGCCACCGCTGCCGACGCCTCGGTGGATGACAATAAAGCTGTCACCGTCACCGTCAAGGACAAGGCGGGCATGGGCCTGCCCCTCACCGGCCAGGCGGGCGTGACCGCCACCTGGATTGCCGGCGGCGTCGTCCTCGCCATTGGCGTGACCCACCTTGTCCGTTCCCGCAGGGAGAACGGCTCCGAGGAGTAGGCGATCGCTCCTCTCGCCCAGCCGACGCAAGCGGATGACACGAGGAGGGGGTTCCGGAAGATCGCGCGCGCATCCGTGGTGTAAGAGGGAGATGGGCGGTCGCCCGCTTCCGCCTTCGACAGGATGCTACGCCTTCTTGAGCCCGCGGCGCTCGACGATCTCGTCCACGATCTCCCCGGCCCTCCTCTCGAGCGCCCTGCGCCTCCCCTCGGTCAGCGGCGGCCTCGGCGCGGGCTCCGCGAAGCCGAGGGCCGCGGACTCCTCCGAGAAGGTCCTCTGCGTGGCCCAGCGGCCCTCCTCCTCGAGGATGGAGGCGCAGGTGAGGCGCACCATCGAGTGCACCGAGGGGAAGGTCTGCACGACGCGGTAGCGCCGCCTGGTCTCCCTGTTGGCCCGCTCCTGATGCTTCTATTGGTGTCAAGCGCCGTCGGCGGGGTCTTCCGCATCCATCGGGA
>ERZ1643246.368-NODE-368-length-59577-cov-11.293001_pt1 | contig 59577 bp, 63 predicted proteins | sample MGYA00579265_ERZ1643246 | MGnify/ENA primary metagenome ERZ1643246 (study PRJEB29033, sample SAMEA4952261) | chicken gut metagenome | biome: Broiler Chicken; feature: Gastrointestinal Tract; material: Caecum | place: Ireland | collected 2018 | study: Broiler... | reverse complement strand
AAATAAAGGGCTTGGGAGATTTTGCTTTTTAAAAAGTGTTTAAGTTGAGATTATATCATCGGCGAAAAATTTTTTCAATTTTAGAAGGAAGAAAAGAACTTAATTTGACACGTTTATGTAAAATATCAAAAACAACAAAACCAAACAAAACAAAAAGCAAGAAATAGATGTGAATAATCCCATCATTTAATTGATACATTAAATAAACATACAACAAAACAATATTCATAACAAACAAAATAGTCGTTAAATATTTCATAGGTACGGAATAAGTTTCAGAAATTTTAAAATGCCAACGTGTAACTATATGAAAACCAAATCCGAATAAAAAGGAAAAAAGAAAAGATAGAAGCTGAACAATCTCATCCATTATTTAAATAATTTAGCCATAAAACTCTCTTCTTTGACTTTTCCCTTACCATTTTCTAAATATTGATAACTATTAATTTTCCCTTTAATTCGAACATTACCATCATGTGTATCTAATTTTAAAATTTCAAGACCACTTCCTTTTAACAACAAAATCCCCATAGTGGTTTCTAATAAAAATTCTTCATGATCAAAACTACTTATCTTTTTTACACCTGTAATATAAATTTCCCGTCGATCAATAATCTTGACTTCATGATTAGGCGGTACTAAAGGAATAGTATTTTCCGTCTCCATTTTTATCACCTAAAAATATATATGCCAAACTAAAAAAAATAATTCCAAAAAGAATTATTTTTATGAAAAATCACCACGAATCTTTTTTAATTCTAAATGATTATCTAAAGTATCCAAACAATTTTTCAAAGTTTTTAAATCATTTAAATAAAAAGTATAAAAAGTTCGTGAAATAGTATTATTTTCAACAAATTGTTCAGGAAAAAGATCTTTTAACTCATCGCTTTTATCAAAAATATAAAAAACATACTTTTCTAAAATTTCATCTTTGATAAGAGAACCACCTGAAGAAGAATAAAAAGATAAATGCTTTAACATTTTAAGAATCATTTGATATTCTTGAAGATCATAAATAAATGAAAAAGAATTTTGAACATAATCAACTAAAAATTCTAAAACGGATGTATGAAAAAAAGATAAATCTAAAAAGCACTCTCCCATATCCTGACAAGTGAAAGATATACCAGATAAAGCTGGAAATCCATCACTTTTACGATTAAATTCAACTTTTCGAAGAATTTGACACAAAGAAAAAATTTCATGTTGATTATCTTCTGTAATTTTTAAAGTCAATTGACTCGGAGTTGCTAAAATAACCGGCATATGATGTCTTTCACACCAATTTTTCAAATTGTGAATTAACATAACAGGATACATTTGAAACTTTTCCAATTTTTCCATTAAAATCCCCCACCATGGAAAAAATTCTAGTTGCCTAGAATTTATTCTGCAGAATCTTGTTTATTATATTCTGTCAAAATCGCATCAGTAAATTCACTACGAACATCTGGATTTATTGGATGACAAACGTCTCTGTATTCACCAGTTGCTGTTTTTCTGCTTGGCATAGCAATAAATAAACCATTATCACCTTCAATAATACGAATATCATGAATAGCAAATGCATCATCGATTAAAACCGAAGCAATTCCTCTCAATCTTGAATTTTCTTTTGTGATCTTACGAACACTAACAGATGTAATTTTCATCATTTACTCTCCTTCTAAAGTCCATCAACTTACTAACATTGTATAGCATAAATTAGATTATTTCAAGCTTTTTACGCAAGTTTGACAACAACATCTCCAATAATAACATCTGAATAATTAAAACTTTTTTCTACACCATTTACCAAAACCGTAAAAACATACGGATATACTCCAGAAACAACACCATAATATTCAAAATTTTTATTACGCAATCCATATACTTGGACAGTTACATTTTTGTTTAAATAACTTCCAATTTTTTCTCTAACAATATCGAGATTCATAATCCTCCTATCTTGGAAATCCAACATACATCATTCCAGTACTTATAATCCCGCCCATACCATTGGCTCCATACTTAGTTTTAGAAAGTAAATTTACCAAATCAATTTCCTTATTACGTTCACTCATTGCAAGCACGGTAGCAATAATTGCAGGATCTAATGCATGAATATTCACGCGTTTTGGAGAACTTGCAAAATTAGCTCCAGCCTTAATTAATTCTTCATAATTACTTTGACAAGCTCCAGCAATAATAACCAATTTTTCATGACTTTTTTCATATTTGCGAGCTTCCTTTACAGCTCGAACAAAATTTTCAGTATTTTTATAATTATGAATATCATTTATGCCACCTTTTTTAGGATAATAAGCATCATGACCAGTAATAATCACAATATCTGGTTGATATTCAATTAATAAATTTTTAATTTGTTTAGCTACATCTTTTTCTTCTATTCTTTTTCCAACAGCCATCACTTTATTTCTCTTATAAAACTTTAAACATCTTTCCAAATAATCTTGATCAGCATCAATATGTAAAACTTTGCCAGGCAAATAAAAAAAATCTCCCCGCATTGATAAATCCTCTAACAAAAAAGAATCTTCTTCACTATCACGATCCTCTTTTACATATAAAACTAAATCTTCTAATGGAGCATCAGCATACAAACGAACTTGTTCTCCTTTTAAATAGGCTACTTCTCCTCGGATATTTAAGATCTTAAAAACAACATCATGATTGTAACTAATTCGTGTTACAAGATCCCCTACTTGAAATATCATAAGCTTCACCTAAAAAAATATATGAAAAAAACTAGCAAAACTTTACTAGTTATTCAATTTGGTAAAAATTTTTACAAAAACTTCATAAGGTATTTCTTCTGCTCGAACATTTGAAGAAAAATGATTTTCCTGCAAAATAGGAAAAATAGAGTCCCAATCATACTCCTTTAAATTATTTTTTAATGTCTTTCTTTTAAAAGAAAAAGCTTTTTTTAAAAAGATACTAAAAGAAACAATATCAAGAGAAACAATTTCCTTTTTGCAAACAAAACGAACTACTGAACTCATTACTTTTGGCGGAGGTGAAAAAGATGAGGGTGATACATCAAAAAGTTTTTCAATATTAAAAAAATGTTGCAATAAAACAGTAAAATATCCGTATTCTTTTGTTCCAGGCAAAGCAGCAAAACGCAAAGCAACTTCCTTTTGAACTAATAAAGTCATACCTGAAATAAAAAGAGAACTTGTTAGCAAATGTTCAATAATCGGTGTAGTTATATAATAAGGAATATTTGCAATAACATAAATATGATCGTAATTTTTCTTTAAATCTTCTTTCAAATTTCTTTTTAAAAAATCATCAAAAATAATCTTCACATGCTCACTTTGAAAAGAAGATAAAAATTCCTTCATTCTTTCATCAATTTCATAACAAAATAAATCACTCGATTTTTTTACCAAATATTTAGTTAATGCACCTTTACCTGGGCCAATCTCAACAATCAAATCATTAGAAGATACATCAAAGGTATCAGCAATTCTTTGCAAAACTTTCTCATCCTTCAAAAAATTTTGACCTAAACTTTTTTTTGCAATTATTTTTTCCACACCATCACCAACTTATAAACGTAATATAACACAGATATTTTAGTCAATCAAGAATATAAAAAAACTTATCCAAAGATAAGCTTTTATTAAAAACCAATTCTCAAAACATCATAACTCTTGGTTTTTCTTCCAACATATCTAGAAGCATCACTTTCATTAGCCATCAATAAATCTAAATCATTTCCCAAAACACCACGATCCAAGACAATAGCAATTATAGGATCATTTGATATACTTGGAAGCTCAAAACGAACAATAGAACCACAAGGCAAATTACTAGAAGATGCAACAATTCTTACTGTTCCATATTCTAAATCAGGATAAGTAGTAGTGCCATCTTTTACATAATAACTTGAACAAGCCAAATGACCACTACACATAGGACAATTAGCTCCATATCCCGTAATATCTCCAGTAAAAGTATCCTTAGCACTATATAAATCATTTTTTAAATCTTCTTCTAATTTTAAAGCCATAGTAGATAAATTTATAACTCGATTACTTGCATTATTTGAAACAGTTGCCATCTCTTTAGTAGTACTAACATTAGCCACAAAAACAAATAAAACTAATAACACCAATTGAACGGTAAGACAAATATTTCTTTTTAACTTAACCATTACTTGCACCTCGTTTTACAAAATCATGATATCATACCTACACTAAAATGTCAAAAACGGCTCGAACATTTTCATTAGTAACTTTTTCCAGTTGATTTTTAGAAATATTTAAATATTCACAAATAAAATCTGCAATAAGTAAAATATTTTTAGGAGAATTTTTGTTACCCCGATAAGGATGAGGAGTCAAATATGGACTATCCGTTTCTAAAACAATATACGGAAAAATAGTTGGAAGAATTTCTTTAAGATGACTATTTTTAAAAGTAACCACTCCATTAATTCCTAATTTATATCCCATTTTAATATAAATTTCTGCTACTTCTAGACTTCCAGAAAAAGAATGAATCACTCCTTTAACTTTAGGAAATTTTTTTAATATTTCAATCGTATCCTTAGTAGCATCACGCGAATGTACAACAACAGGTAAAGAATATTTCTCAGCCAAAATCAACTGTTTTTCAAACAATTCTTTTTGTTGTTCTTTATGTTCCTTATCAAAGTGATAATCCAAACCTATTTCTCCAACTGCAACTACCCTAACATCTTTAAGATGTTCTTCTAAAAAAAGCAAATCTTTATCTTGATAAGTGGTAACAGATTCAGGATGAATACCCAAACAACCATAAATGCTATCTTGGCTTTTTAATAATTCTAAAACTTCTTCATTACTCTTTTGATCACATCCAGCAACAATAAATTTACTTACTTGATTTAAAGAAGCTTCTTTTAAAACATCTGTTAAAGAATCATAATATTCTTTATACAAATGACAATGAGTATCTACTAACATTTTACTCTTCCTTATTCGCTGCTATTTCAGCAAGTTTTTTAGAACTATCAATTCTCATAAAAATAGGAGTCGGATCCAATACACAATATTTATGATCACTTATAAAGCAAAACGATAAATTATTCGTTTGTAATTGTCTAAAAATTTCATCTGAAGTAGCGGGCAAAAATGGCTTTAGAAAAACAGCACAAACTCGAATACCTTCTAATAAATTATATAATACAGTTTCTAAACGATCTCGTTTTGTTTCTTCCTTAGCAAGACTCCAAGGCATAGTATCATCTATATATTTATTACTAGCTCGTAAAGTATCAAAAATTTCATCCAGTGCAGAACCTATCTCTAATTTAAGCATTCTTTTTTCAACGCGTTCTTCTAAACTATTGATCATTTCAATATATGAAGAGTCCATATCTTCTAAAATTTTTTTATTTTCAATTTCTCCATCAAAATATTTCTTAGCCATTGAAATTGTTCGATTTACTAAATTTCCTAAAATATTAGCTAAATCACTATTAATACGTTCAATGATAAGCTCATAAGAAATCGTTCCATCACTTTGAAAAGGAATTTCATGCAACAAATAATACCGAATTGCATCAACTCCAAACAACGAAACTAAATCATCTGCATACATAATATTTCCTTTACTCTTACTCATTTTATCGTTATTCATCAAAAGCCAAGGATGCCCAAAAACTTGTTTAGGTAAAGGTAAATCTAATGCCATTAATAAAATTGGCCAATAAATAGTATGAAAACGAATAATATCCTTACCAACTAAATGTAAATCAGCAGGCCACCATTTTTTAAAAGTATCATCTCCTCCATCAGTATCATAACCAATATTAGTAATATAGTTAGATAAAGCATCGATCCAAACATAAACGATATGCTTATCATTAAAAGGAACTCGAATACCCCAATCAAAAGAAGTTCTAGAAACACACAAATCTTGTAAACCTGGTTTCAAAAAATTATTAATCATTTCATTTTTACGAGCTTCTGGCTGAATAAATTCTGGATGATTTTCAATATATTCAATCAACCGATCTTGATACTTAGACATTCTAAAAAAATAGGATTCTTCACTTCTTTTTTTTACTTCTCTACCACAATCTGGGCATTTTCCATCTACAAGTTGATTATCTGTCCAAAACGACTCACAAGGAGTACAATACCATCCCTCATATTGATCCAAATAAATATCACCTTGATCGTATAGTTTTTGAAAAATGTGCTGTACTATTTTTTTATGATGTTCATCTGTAGTTCGTACAAATTTATCATAACTAGTATTCATCACATCCCAAATTCTTTTTATTTCCCGGGAAATATTATCGACAAATTCTTGAGGAGTTTGACCATTTTCTAGAGCCTTTCCCTCAATTTTTTCACCGTGTTCATCTGTTCCGGTTTGAAAATAAACATCAAAACCTTTTAATCTTTTATAACGAGCAATTGCGTCTGCCAAAACAATTTCATAAGTATTGCCAATATGTGGTTTTCCAGATGCGTAAGCAATCGCGGTTGTAATATAAAACTTTTCCATCTTTATCATCCTTTCAAATAAAAAAATCATGAACATAAGGACGAATAAAAACCCGTGGTACCACCTTATTTCATGATAATTCATGCACTTTACCCTTAACGCGAGATAACGTTTCAACTCCAGAGCCATCTTCTATAATTTTCCTTTGTTTATTTTCACCAACCATAAACTCTCTAATAAAGAAATAATTATATACTCTTTCCTTCCTCATTGATTAATGATATTTTAACATAGTTTTTTTAAAAGTCAACAATGGGAAAAGTCTCATTCTCAAAAAATGTCTACAAAATGTCGATTTTATTAATAAGCAGCTTATTAATAAAGTTCAAAAATTTTTTCTGTTCCTCTATAATAGGTTGAGAAGAAAATAAAACCAACACTCCCACTACATCTGTAGAAACAATTAAAGGAATCACATAATAATAACTTTCTTCAATTTCACTTAAAATGTTTTCTTTATAAACAGACTCATAAGTTTCCCTATTTTCTAAAAATTTTAATAATTTAGTATTTAATAATATATGTTTAAATTCATTTTTAAAAGCCGCAATAACTTGTTCTCGATCAAAAATTAAAATAGAATAATTCATTATATCATAAGCGATTTCACATAATTTATTTGCTAATTCTTGATAATTTAAAAGTCGAGAATGTTTTTGCAAACATATTCCATTAGAAGAAACGAAAATTTCTAAATTTTCACCATCTCGAATACCTAAAGTTCTTCTTATCTCTTTAGGAATCACAATTCTTCCTAACTCATCAATTTTGCGAATAACACCTGTATCCTTCACTTCAAAAATCCACTCCAATCTATAAAATAGTTTGAGAAGATTTGAAAAAATTATACTTCTAAATCCGTAGCAATCAATTGAATTAATCGAACAACATCATAAATAAAATGATGTTTTAACCCTAATAGATTTAAACTTATAACAATTTTATGATTTTCATATTTTAATTGAAATTTAGGATTAATATTATAAGCTTCTAAGAAAAGTTTATCCCCTTTAACTTTTGAAGAAATATCGGGTGGAAGAGAAATTGAAATAAAACGATCTGTTTGCTTAACATCCGTGATTTTTAAACGTTCAGCAAGTTTCTCAAACCATTCTTCATACATATAAACCTCCATTGCTGGCGAAATATTTCCGAAACGATCCACAATTTGCTTTTTAATTTCTTCCATTTTCTCATAAGAATCAATTTCATTAATCATTTGATGAATTTCAATACGAACAGACTCATCTTCTACATAATTTTGATCTATATGAGTTTCAACATTAATTAAAGATTCTTTACTATCTTCTTCTTCTACTACTTCCTCACCTTTTAAACGTTTCATTTCTTCATCAATCATCTTCATATAAAGACTAATTCCAACTGAATCAACAAAACCAGCTTGTTCACTTCCTAAAATATCTCCAGCTCCACGAATAGATAAATCTCTCATCGCGATTTTATAACCACTTCCAAGTTCCGTAAAATCTCGAATAGCCTGTAAACGTTTAACAGCAATATCATTTAACATTTTATTTTTTTGATAAAGTAAATAAGCATAAGCAATTTTATTGCTTCGCCCAACACGCCCCCGCAATTGATATAATTGACTTAAACCGAAGTAATCCGCATCATAAATAATTAAAGTATTGGCATTTGGAATATCTATACCTGTTTCTATAATAGTAGTACTTAGCAAAATATCAAATTGATGATCCACAAAATCTTCCATAATATGATCCAATTCTTGTTTATTCATTCTCCCATGTGCATATCGAATCTTTGCTTCAGGAACAAGTCTTTTTAAACGAGATAACATTTCTTCAATCGTCTCAATTCGATTATATAATACAAAAATTTGACCATCACGAGCTAATTCCTTATAAATCGCATCTTTAACTAACAAATCACTTTCAGATACAACATAAGTTTGTACTGGATAACGGTTTACTGGAGGTGTATCAATTATAGATAAATCCCGAAGACCAGATAAAGCCATTTTTAAAGTTCTCGGTATAGGAGTGGCAGATAATGTTAAAACATTTACATCATTTTTAAATTCCTTAATTTTTTCTTTATGAGTAACTCCAAAACGTTGCTCCTCATCTACTACCAATAATCCCAAACGTTTAAATTTAACATCATTACTAAGTAAACGATGAGTTCCAAAAACCATATCTATTTTTCCAGACTTTAAATCTTCCAAAATTCTTTTAACTTCTTTAGGTGTAGTAAAACGATTTAATAAAGCAATTTCTATCGGATAATCTTTAAATCTTTCTAATGCAGATTCATACTGTTGTTTAGATAGAATTGTTGTTGGACACAAATACATAACTTGAAAATTATTACAAACCGTCTTAAACATAGCCCGAAAAGCCACTTCAGTCTTTCCAAAACCAACATCTCCACATAACAACCGATCCATAGGTACAGTTGAATCCAAATCATGAAAAATATCTCGAATAGCTCTAGTTTGATCACGAGTTTCTTCATACGGAAAACTTTTTGCAAAAAGATCTTCTTCAGGATAATCATGATAAGCTACCCCGACAACTTGATTTCTTTTAGCATACAAAGAAATTAATTCTTTCGAAATATCATGAATTCGTTTTTGTATTGATTGTTTTTTCTTAAGCCATGAAGTAGATCCAAGCTTATTTATTTGAGGTTTTAGGCCATCTTTATCACTATATTTATAAATAGTTGAAATTTTTTCTACAGGAATATATACTTTATCATTTCCTAAATAGGAAATTTGAATGTAATCTTTTTTAACACCATGATTCGTTAAAGTTACAACACCATTATACACTCCTATTCCATAAGTCCTATGAACAACATAATCCCCTAAAGATAAAGCATCTATACCATGAATTTTTTTCCCAATACGTATAGGATTTTTATATGTAACCTCTTGTTTTATTTCTTCAATATCATACTCAGAAATAACCACAATATCATCCCAAATAAAGCCTTTATTAATTTTGGTTTTTAAAATATGAATACGATTTTTTTCCAAATGAAAATCAGAAATTAGAAGTACGTCTTGAAATAGCTCTTTTATAACTTTTATTTCACTATCTTTAGAAAGAGCAAAAACAACTGTCTTTCCTTTATTTATATAACCTTGAACAGTTTCATGAAGTTTTGTAAAATCACTTCGAAAATTATCGATTTCTTGAGTAGAAAATTTTAAAATCTTTTTATTTTGTAAAGTATTAGTAACTTGATTAATAAAGATATTTTTTAAAGGTCTTAAATCTTCCAAATACCAAAAATGTTTCTTTCCTACAGTCGCAGATTCTTCATTAAAATGAAGCATTTCTTCTATAAGTTTTTGATAAGCAATATCTATCTGCTCTTGATCAAAAGAAATAAGGATAGAATCAGGCATATAATCTAATAAAGAATTTGGATTCAAAGAAGATATTTCCTCATTTGCTTGACATTTAATATGTTGAATTTCTTTTAAAGACAATTGAGTCTCTTCATCAAAATAACGAATAGAATCGATTTCATCGCCAAAAAATTCAATACGAACTGGATGATCCTCTTGATTAAAAAAGACATCTACAATAAAACCACGAACTGCATATTCCCCGGTAGAAGTAACCATGGATTCTCTTTGATAACCCAAGGATTCTAATGTAGAAACAACTTGATCTCTAGAAATATTCATTTGCTTTTCTAATACAATTTCTAAAGAATTTTGCTCTTGTTGATTAGGCAAAAAATGTAAATATCCCATTAAGTTTGTTACCAAAATATTTTTACCACTTTTTAATTTTTCTAAAGTCTCAAGACGTTTTAACTTCAATTCTGGAGAAACAGCAATAGCCACAGAAGTAAAAAAATCATCCATAGGAAACAATAAAACTTGATCAGTATACGTTTCTAAAGAACGAAACAATTGATTAGCTTTATAAAGATTACTTGTTAAAACAATAATATTTTTTCCTTCTTTTTTAAAAGCTTCAAGCACGTAAAAAACGGATAACTCATTCGTTAGTCCTTCAATAATCACTTGATCTTCAAAAGAAAACTTGTCAAACATTTGCATAAGTCCTCCTTCAATTAAATTTATTCATCGTTTTAGAAATTCCCTCTAAAACAAAGCACTCAATAATTTCTTGGTAAATAGAAAAATGATCTCGTAAAAAATCCAAATCACTTTTAGAAAACTTACCTAATACGTAATCAACTACGGAAACACTAGAAGGTGAAGATATTCCAATTTTTAGTCTTGCAAATTGATCTGTATTCAAAGAAGAAATAATAGACTTTATCCCATTATGCCCACCGGAACTACTATGAACTTTCAAGCGATACTTTCCAAATGGCAAATCTAAATCATCTTGAATAACCAAAATATCTTCAGCAGCTATATGATAATAACCAGCAATTTTAGAAACTGCAATACCACTTAAATTCATATAAGTTAAAGGTTTAACATACAATACATCTTCTGTTTTAATTTTTTCTTTTTTAACCATAGCTTGAAATTTTTTTTCTATTTTAAAATCCGTTACAAAAGAATCCAAAACCATAAATCCTATATTATGACGTGTATTTTCGTATTCTTTTCCAGGATTTCCTAAACCAACAATCATTTTCATATACTACATTCCTCAATTCTTAAATAAATTTTGATACGTTTCTAAACCATTTATTGAAATAGGAGGTTTAACAATACACCCAAATTTACCATTTTTAACTAAACATACTAAAACAATAATTGGAGATTCTTCCATTTTAGAATGGATAAATTGAACCTTTTTTATGCCAAAATGATATTTATGTGCAAAAACAATTATTTCATCCAAACGATTTGGAATATGAACCAAATAAAATCTTCCTTTAGTTTTCAATAAAATAGAAGCAATCCGAATTAAAGATTCTAAATCAATTAAAACTTCATGACGGGCAATTTGTTTTAATTTGTTATGATTTAAAAAATCTTCATGATGAAATTTAAAATATGGTGGATTTGATAAAAGAACATCAAAATTATTTCCCGGGAAATAATTTTCCAATTCCAACACATTTTTTTCTACTATTTGAATAGCATTTTCCATATGATTTTCATAAATTGAAGCCTTAGCAAGCTCTACAATTTGTGGCTGAACTTCGACCGCAATAATAGACTTATGATATTTATAATTTAAAATAATAGGAATAACAGCATTACCCGTACATAAATCTAATATTTTGTTATCATTTTTTCTTATTTCAGCAAATTCAGCTAATAAAATAGAATCTAAAGAAAATTTAAAACCTTCTTCATATTGATATATTTTTAGATTGGGATAATCAAACAACCAATTAAGTTGCTTTTTCATCTAAATAAATCTCCTTTACCTCATCTTGAACTAAAATTTTATATTTTCGATTTAAAATGTCAATACTTACTACTTTTCCTTTTCCAAATGAAGTTTCTATTTCTTGACCGACACTTGGCATGCCTTTAGAACATCGCAAATATTCTGCATCTTCATATGCTAAACAACACAACAATCGACCACAGGCTCCGTTTATTTTAGAAGGATTTAAAGCTAAATTTTGATTTTTAGCCATATTCATAGTAACAGATTCTAAATGAGTTAGACAACTAGCACAGCAAAGATTACGACCACATATACCTATTCCACCAATATGCTCAGCTTTATCACGAGCTCCAACTTGCCTTAATTCAATTCGAGTATGATAAATACTAGCTAGTTTCTTGGCCAATTCACGAAAATCTACCCTTTCATCTGCAAAAAAATTAAACAACAATTGTTTACGATCAAAAGTGAAATTAGCATCAATAAAATTCATAGTTAATCCCAATTCTTTACTAAACAAACGAGCTTTTTTTAGTGCTTCCTCAGCATCTTTTAAATTTGCCAAATAGTGTTCATAATCTTTTTTGGTTGCAATCCGAAGAATCTTTTTCATTTCTCCTTCATAACTCAAAACTTTTTCTTTGCTTAATCTAGAAACAACTCGTCCAAATTGTTCACCTTTTTCAGTTTCAACTATAACTGTAACTCGATTAGGAATTCTTTTATTATCACCATTAAAATAATAAATCTTTCCACGATCTCGAAAAACAACACCATAAATATTCACTATGAATCACCACCTTCTAATACAAAACGATCCAAAACCAAAGAAATATTTAAATTATAATTAATTTCATCCAAAATTTCCATAATTAAATCTACTTTTCTTTCAAAATATTTTACATCTTTTTTCAACAAAAATTTAAACTCTTTATATTCGTCCTTCAATTCTTCAAGATTTTGTACAGTAAAAAACAAATTTCTATAAATATCCAATAAAGATTCAAATAAATAAAATAGAGTTTTTTTGTCCTTTATCTCAGGAAGAAGAATATCTCTATTATACAAAATTGTATCCATTTTTGAGGTTTCAATTTCTTTAACATATGAAATAGCTAACTCTTTCAAAGCAGAAGGAATTTGCATTGAAACATCGACATTATAATAATCTAATAATATTTGGCATCGACTTTTAATTGTATCGATTACGTTTTCTTTATTGTTAGTAATAAAAAAGCCAATAATTGAATCTTCTGGTTCCTCTAAAAATTTTAACATAGTATTTGCACTAGAAGAATTTAAATTTTCCGCATCCATAATAATATACATATTATATTTAGAAAAAACCGGTTTCGTCTGAAAAGCACGTTTTACTTCTAAAATTTGTTCTTTTTTTATATTTATACCGTCCGGATAAACCGTGAGTAAACTAGGCAAAGAATTTGTATCAATTAAATGACATAAATTACAGTTTGAACAGCCTTCTTTATATTCATCAGGACAATTAAGAATTTTTAAAAATTGAAGTAAAGAATGATAACTTTTTTCTTTATCATTTGTTTCAATCAAAAAAGCATGAGCTAGTTTATTCTCACGATATGCTTGAATTAATTCCTGAAAAATATTGTTATTCACATTCCTCACCTAAAGTTATTTTACTATAAAATACAAAATAATTAAAGAAGAAAGCCCTGGAACTCCAAGAAAACTGACAATACCAACGGTAATAACATTAATTGGAATATAAATATGTAAAGAAGAAATAAAATAATTTAAACCATATAATAATAAAAAAGCAAACACAACTTTTTTCAAAATAGCAGATATTTTCTTTATCATAGAATTCCCTCTATTAAAAGATATGAAAAAAATCGGATTTTTATTCCGAAATAATTTTGCGATCAAACAATGCCTTATCTAGAGTTAACATATCCAAATATTCAATCTCAGCTCCCATAGGAATACCATAAGCCAAACGACTAATGGTAACATTTTGATTTTCAAAAATTTTTTTAATATATGAAGTTGTAGTTTGACCTTCAATCGAACTTCTTAAAGCTAAAATAAGTTCTGGATGCTCTAACTCAGAAACTCTCTTTATTAAAGAAGCCAAATTAATATCATCTACACCAATATTTAACATAGGAGAAATTAATCCATTTAACACATGGTAAACTCCTTTAAAATTTCCAACTTTTTCAAAAGCAAAAGCACTTTTATAATCCTCAACAACACAAATTAAATTTTTATCTCTTGCTTCATTCGAACAAATATTACATACGTCTTGATCTGTTAAATTTCCACAAATAGAACAAGGATGTAAAGTCTTTTTGGCTTCCACTAAAGCATTGCTCATCATAGAAACATCTTCAGTAGGCATGTCCAAAACAGCCAAAGCCATTCTTTCAGCACTCTTTTCACCTATTCCAGGCAGTTTTTTTAAAGACTCAACTAAAGCTTCAAAATTTTTTGGATAAACTCCCATATTACATCAAACCGTCAAGCATTCCTGCATATTGACCCATTTTAGCTTGAAACTCTTTGTCAATTTTTTGAATAGCATCTTTCGTAGCCAAAACAATAAAATCTTCTAATAATTCCATATCTGAAGCATCAATTGATTCTTTATTAATCTTACAACGAACCATTTCCTTTTTTCCATTCAAGGTAACTTCAACAAATTCATATTTCCCGGGAAATAATTGAGCATTAATTTCATCTTTTTTCTTTTGTAAATCTCTTTGCATTCTTTGTGCTTGAGCCATTATACTTTGCATATTCATATTTTTTTCCTCTTTTCTAAACTAACTCTATTTTATCACGATTAAACACATTTGTGGCAATATCTTCAATCTCAGAATAAACTTTTGGTTTTAAATCTTCTAAAGTCTCTTCAGAAATTAAAGTATATTTTTGACCATTTTTAATATTTTTCACATATTCTTTCTTTTCAAACTGCCAATCTTTCTCATTTAAAGCAACAAAATAAATCGTATCATTAAGATAAGATTGCAATTCTTCTGTTAAAGCTTCTAAACTTTTATTTAACAAATGAACTGTACTATCAAGCTTAGCAGTTAAAATACAATAATTATCTGAGGCAGCAACGACATTGGAATCTAATATTAGAGACTTTATAGTCGGCTTTATTTTATCCTCGTGAATCAATTTACTCCAAAAACTTTGCATTTTAAGTAATGCATCTTTTTTAGCCTCAGTAAAACAGTTATTCACTCTAATTTGAATAAGTTTATTTAAATAATCATCTTCTTTTTCAGTAGATTCCCTCAAAACTTCTTCAGCTTCATTAGAAACAACCGCAACATTATCCAAAATTTTTTGATTTTTTTCTCCTTTATTTAAAATTTTATCCACATTTTCTAAATAGTTATCCACATTTTTAGACTTTTTTTCAGAAAATGAATCAAATAATAAAACTTCAATCAAAACAAACGGATTAACATGAATATTAATCTTATTTAAACAATCGTTAAAACTAAATATCAAATCCTTAACTTGTTCATAACTAAATTTTCCTTCATAAGTTCCAGAAACAATAGAAACAGCAATTTCTGAAAGCTCTTGAATCATTTTTTTTATAAAAATTTTATAGTCAGACGAAGTATTTTGTAACTCAATCAATGCTTGATGCACTAAAGAAACTTCCTTATTTTCAACATTATGAATTAAATCACGAATAAATTTCATAGAAATTGATCCATAATTTGTTAAAATTTTATCTACAGTAATTTCTTCCCCATTTGAAGACAACTGATCCAACAAACTTAAAGCATCACGCATTCCACCTTCTGATAAATATGCAATCTCTAAGACCGCATCATCTGTTATAGAAATCGATTCTTGCTCACAAACATACCGAATTTGCTTAGTCAGATCTTCTATAGAAAATTTCTTAAAATTAAATCTTTGACAACGAGATAAAATAGTTATTGGCACACTTTCTACATTAGTGGTAGCCATGATAAAAATCGCATGAGCTGGAGGTTCCTCCAAGGTTAATAACAAAGCATTAAATGCACTTGGAGTCATCATATGAACTTCATCAATGATATAAATCTTATACTTCCCTTCAGTAGGAGCTATTTTTACATTGTTTATAAGTTCTCGAATATCATCTACTCCATTATTAGAAGCAGCATCAATTTCAATAATGTCTGGGCTTTGTTCAAATGCAAGACAGCTGGCACATTTACCACAAGCTTCCCCATTTTGAATATTTTGACAATTAATAGTTTTTGCAAACACTTTAGCAGTACTAGTCTTTCCTGTTCCTCTTGGACCAGTAAACAAATAAGAATGAGCAATTTTATTGTGAATAATTGCATTTTGCAACATCTTAACAGTATAATCTTGCCCAACTATATTTTTAAAACAATTAGGACGATACTTACGATATAAAACTTTATATTCCAATGAAAACCCCACCATTTCTAAAAAATCATTCCTTATTATTATAACATAAAATTTTATCTTTTATCTTTAAAAAAACCTGAAAGCATTTTTCGATACATTTGTTCGCTTTCTTTTTCATTAATTTTAATAAATTCACTTTTAGTAAACTCTTTTTTATAATCTAATTTTTCCAATAAATAGTAAATTTTGCCTATTCTGGACTGTTTAATAACTTCCATACACATAGAACAAGGTTTTAAAGTTACATAAAGCTCACAATCACTCAAATTCCAGCGATTTAATAGTTTAGAAGCACTTAAAATTGCATTAATTTCAGCATGACCAAGAATAGACTTATCCATTTCCCTAGTATTATGCGATTTTGCAATAATTTCACCATTTTTTACAATAATTGCTCCAATTGGAACATCAGATTGTTGATAACTAATCCTGGCTTCATCCAAACACACATCTATATATTTATCCACTTAAATTCCTCCAATAAAAAAGTGCACACAAATAGGGATTGACGTGGCTGCTATCTTCCGATCCTGACCAGATTACAATATATTTGTTGCACAAATTAAGATTATCAAAAATAAAGTAAAAAAGCAAGCATAAATTAGCAACGTTTCACGTGAAACATTGGTTATACACAAAAATACCTCAATTTTGTTTAAAAATGTTTAAAAAATTGTTATTCACAAATATTTCCCAGGAAATAATTACATATGTTCCACGTGAAACATCATAGTTATAAACTTTTATTTTACATATTAGTTAATTTAAAAATTTATGATTAAATAAATAGTATGAAAAAATGCAATTTTTTTGATTTAAGCTTTAATTTTAACAAAAAAACTTACATATTTTTTATTATACTCTATTTAATGGTTTATATAACAATTTGTATTATGTTTCACGTGGAACATAACAGTTATACACTTTTTTATATTATTTGTATTATTTATAATTAAAAACGAATTTTTAAATAAGAATGAATCAAAAAAAATAGATTTTTACATTATTTCTAACAAGAAATAGAATGTTTCACGTGAAACATCATGGTTATAAACATAATTTTGTTTTTTACAAATTTAGTAGCTTTTAAATTAATAATAGTATATTAAAATAAAACTTTGTTTTATTTTTTATTATGTTTCACGTGGAACATTAGTTATCCACTACGTTTTATTTAAGAGTTGAAAAAAATTAAGTTAGAAAATGATATGTTTCACGTGAAACGTTAAAGTTATAAACATAAAGGATTTATAAGATTTAAAAGAAAAATAATCTAAAATATAATTAAATAATTTTTGTTTTAATAATTCATATGTTTCACGTGGAACATTAGTTATCAACTTTTATATATATACTACAATAAAATAAATTTCTTTTTTATTAAAAAAATAAATATTTTTCGTTTAATAAGTTTAAAATTATAAATCAATGTTTCACGTGGAACATTGGTTATCCACATATTTTATTTCCCGGGAAATATTTATAGATATGTTTCACGTGAAACATAAAAGAGAAATCTTATTCAGATTTCTCTTCATTATTAGAATTATTTGATTCATCTATGTCGTCATCCACTTTTTCTTCATGTTCCACAATACTAATAGTAGAAACAGATTGATTATCCTTCAAGTGAATCAATCGAACACCCTGGGTAACACGACCTAAAGTAGAAACTTGATCTAAAGGTAAACGAATCAACATTCCAGTATTAGTTATAATAACAACATCACTATTTTCACCAACTAATTTAAAGGAAGCAATAGATCCATTTTTATCTGTAATATTTAATGCCTTTACCCCTTTACTACCACGACTTGTCTGACGGTATTCACGAACATTTGTTTGTTTTCCATATCCTTTTTCAGTTACTATTAAAATTTTGTCATCATCCGAAGCTATTTCAGCACCAATGCAGTCAGTGCCATCTAAATTGATACCCCGTACACCACTTGCAGTTCTTCCCATTACTCTAAGTTCATTTTCATTAAATTTTACCATTCTACCAGCACTAGAACCTAATAAAATAAGATCATTACCAGTAGTTTTACGAACACTAATTAATTCATCAGATTCTCTCAATGTTATACAAATCTTACCATTAGTTCGAATATTATCAAACTCCTCAATAGAAGTTTTCTTAACAATTCCCTTCTTCGTTGCAAATAATAAATACTTATACTTATTATCTTTATCAATACGAATTATAGAATTAATAGATTCATCTTTATCAATTTGCAATAAGTTAATAACTGGAATTCCCTTAGATTGACGACTAAATTCAGGAATCTCATAACCTTTCAAACGATAAACCTTACCTTTATTTGTAAAGAATAATACATAATCATGTGTGGATAAGTTTAGCAAATGTTCAACAAAATCTTCTTCATTTGTGGCCATACCTTTAACTCCAACTCCACCTCTATTTTGTGCTTTAAAGGTATCTGTAGTAGTTCTTTTAATATAACCCTTATTAGTTAAAGCCACCATGATATTTTCTTCTGGAATTAAGGATTCATCCTCAATATACTCAATTGCAGTCATATCAATATTTGTACGACGTTCATCTGCATATTTATCCTTTATTTCTAGTAATTCTGCTCGAATAATAGCTAATACCTTTTCATCACTTGCTAAAATAGCCTTATATTCTTCAATTTTCTTTAATAATTCAGCTAATTCGGCTTCAATTTTATCCTTTTCTAAACCAGTTAAACGACGTAATCTCATTTCCAAAATAGCATCGCTTTGAATTTCAGAAAGCCCAAAACGACTCATTAAAGTCTCTTTAGCCTCAACATCTGTTCTACTTCCGCGAATAATCTTAATTACTTCATCAATATGATCTAAAGCTATCTTCAATCCTTGTAAAATATGAACACGAGCTTCTGCTTTTTCTAAATCAAAACGAGTTCTTCTTACAATTACTTCTCGCTGAAAATCAATGTATTTACTTATTATATCTTTCAAACCTAACGTTTTAGGAACTCCTTGATCAATCATTAATAAAATAATTCCATAAGAAATTTGGAAAGATGTATGTTTATACAAATTATTTAAAACAACTTGTGGATTAGCATCCCTTTTTAAAGTTATTGTAATTTTAATACCATCCTTTAAATCAGAATGATAATCTGAAATTCCCTCTATTACTTTATTATGAACAAGTTCAGCAACCTTATTCTTCAACTCTAAGGTATTCACACCATAAGGAACTTCATCAAAAACGATTTGAAAACGACCATTTTTCTCTTCAATACTAGCTTTACTACGAATAGTAATAGTGCCGCGTCCGGTTTCATAAGCTTTTTTAATACCACTATTTCCTAAAATTGTAGCACCTGTTGGAAAATCTGGTCCCTTAATATATTGCATTAATCCCATTGTATCGATCTCTGGATTATCAATATATGCAACACATCCATCAATTACCTCGCCTAAATTATGAGGTGGAATATTTGTTGCCATACCTACAGCAATTCCCATTGTACCATTTACTAAAATATTTGGAAATCTACTAGGTAAAACGACTGGTTCTTCCTCTAATTCATCAAAATTAGGAGTCATATCTACAGTATTTTTATTAATATCCCTTAGTAATTCTGAAGAAATTTTTGCCAATCGAGCCTCGGTATAACGCATTGCCGCTGCTCCATCACCATCCATATTACCAAAATTACCATGACCATCAATAAGTGGATAACGATAACTGAAATCTTGAGCCATTCGAACCATAGCTTCATAAATAGAAGAATCTCCATGAGGATGAAATTTACCCATAACATCCCCGACAATACGAGCACATTTCTTATGTTGTTTATCATTCGTATATCCAGATTGATACATAGAAAATAAAATTCTACGATGAACAGGTTTTAAACCATCTCGTAAATCTGGCAACGCACGTGAGGTGATAACACTTACAGAATAATCAACAAAGGACTTACTAACTTCTGTAACAATATTATTTTTTTCTAAACGATCCATAGTTTACCTCCTAAATATCTAGATCTGCATATTGAGCATTTTCTTCAATAAACTTACGTCTTGGTTCAACTTCTTCACCCATAAGTGTTGAAAAAATTTCATCTGCAGCAATCGTATCATCTACCGTTATTTGTCTTAAAGTACGTTTTTCAATATCCATAGTTGTTTCAAATAACTCATCAGCATTCATTTCTCCTAAACCCTTCATTCTTCCAATTTCATATTTTGTAGTTGGCGGCAAACTAGCAATATACTCATTTTTCTCTTCCTCTGTTAATACATATTTTATCGTTTTACCATGTTTAATACTAAATAATGGAGGCTGAGCTGCATATACATGGCCAGCTTCAACAATTGGCTTAAAAAACCGATAAAACAATGTTAGTAATAAAACTCGAATATGTGCCCCATCCACATCGGCATCAGTCATAATAATAATTTTATTATATCTTAACTTTGATAAATCAAATTCATCGCCAATTCCTGTCCCAAAAGCAGTAATAATTGTTCGAATTTCTTCATTTGATAATGCTCGATCCAAACGAGCTTTTTCTACATTCAAAATCTTACCACGAAGAGGCAAAATTGCTTGAGTCATACTATTCCGTCCTTTTTTAGCAGAACCACCGGCACTATCACCCTCGACCAAGAAAATTTCACATTCTGACGGATCTTTACTTTTACAATCAGACAATTTACCATAAAAGTTTGTAATATCTAAATCGCCTTTTCTTCTAGTTAACTCCCTTGCTTTTTTAGCAGCAAGTCTTGCTCTAGAAGCAGTCATGCACTTTTCAATAATAGCTCGAGCAGCATCTGGATTTTCCATTAAAAAACGTTCTAAGCCATTACCAAAAACATCACTTGCAATCTTCTTAACTTCACTATTACCAAGTTTCGTTTTCGTTTGTCCCTCAAATTGAGGATTAGGATGCTTACAAGAAATAATCATAACGATTCCTTCTCGAACATCTTCACCTGTCAAACTATCGTCATTATCTTTTAAAAGTTTATTTTGCTTTGCATAATTATTAATAACTCTTGTTAATGCTTGTTTGACCCCATCCTCATGTGTTCCACCTTCAGTTGTATGAATATTATTAGTAAAAGAATAAATAGCCGCGTTATAGCTATCATTATACTGCATAGCTACTTCGATTAATACATCATCTTCTCTACCTTCTACATATACAATATCATCAAATAAAGGTTGTTTATTTTTGTTTAACATTTGAACATATTCAATAATTCCACCATTATAATGGAAAATTTCCTTTTTCTCATCTTCACGATGATCAATCAAAGTTATTCTAATACCTTTATTTAAAAAAGCCATTTCTTGTAAACGTTTATACAAAATATCCCAGTTATAGACAGTTGTCTCAAACATTGTTGGATCCGCATGAAAAGTAACTGTTGTACCTGTTCGATCCTCGCTACAAGAATCAATAACTTTTAAAGGCTCTACAGGATGTCCACCATTTTCAAAACGTTGAAAATATACTTTTCCACCACGATAAACACGTACCTCTAACCAATCAGATAGAGCATTGACAACACTAGCACCTACACCGTGAAGACCACCAGAAACCTTATATCCACCGCCGCCAAATTTACCACCAGCATGTAATACAGTAAATATAGTTTCAATAGTTGAAAGACCAGTTTTAGCATTCATACCAGTTGGCATTCCACGTCCATCATCTTTTACAGTAATAACATTTCCTTTTCCAATTTCTACTTCAATATCATCACAATAACCAGCTAATGCTTCATCAACCGCGTTATCAACAATTTCCCAAACTAAATGATGAAGACCAGCTTCATTGGTATTTCCAATATACATTCCTGGACGTTTACGAACAGCTTCCAATCCTTCTAAGACTTGAATGGCACTATCGCCATAATTGTCATTCTTTTCTTCTTTCATGTTCACTCTCCTCCACTACTTTTCCATTTTGAATATGAATTTGTTTGTAAGAAAAAGATGTCAAAAAAGAAAATTTTGTAACATCAGTAGTAGTAATAAATGTTTGAACTTCTTCTTTAAGTAACTTCAAAATATTCTGAACTTTTTCTAAATCTAATTCACTAAACAAATCATCAAGTATTAAAATAGGATAATTTCCTTTCATTTTCTTAAATATTTCTAATTCACTAAATTTATAAGCAATAATCGCATTTTTTTGTTGACCTTCACTCCCATAATCTTTTAAATCTTTATCATTTAAAGAAAACTTCAAATCATCCATATGAATGCCAACATTGGTCTTACCAAAATTAATATCCTTAGCAAGCATTTTAGCATACAAATCAGTCAACTCATCTTTACTTAAATCATTATAAGAAGAAACATATTTTAATTTTAAACCAGAAACCCCCGTAATTTTTTGATAAAAACAACCAATATATTCGTTAATTAAGTCTAAAAATTCCTTTCTTTTCAAATGAATATTCATGCCATAATCAATTAATTTATCAGTTAAAATTTCTAAGTAATTACTTGAAGTATTTCCATTAACAATCATCTGTTTTAAATAAGAATTACGTTGCTTCAATAATTTGTTATAATCATTTAAATATCGTAAATAAACCAAATCTAATTCTGAAATAGAAATATTTACATTTTTTCGACGGGTACTTGGAGTATCTTTAATGAATCTCAAATCATCAGGATGAAACAAAACAATCGGAATTTTGGAAATGTAATCTGAAATTTTTGCAACTTTATCATGATTAATTTGAACTTTTTTTCCTTCTTTATTTAGTAAAATTTGATAATCTGTAGAGTACTTATCCACAATACGTCCCATAATTTTACACATAGAAGCCCCATCTTTAATAAGAGTTTTATCTCCCACCAATCGAAAGCTTCTTGTTAAACCAAGAACATAAATTGCTTCTACTAAATTTGTTTTTCCTGAACCATTCTTTCCATAAATAAGATTAAGGTGTGGATGAAAAGAAATAGTTAATTGATCATAATTTCGAAAATTATACAATTGTAAAAACTCTACTTTCATATTTTTGCCCCTTAATTTTTATTTACAGAAAAAATAAAGGTATACTAATACTCCTATACCTAAAATAATTATAACACAAAAATGACTTATTTAATAGATTTTTTTGCTATTTTTCGCCCACGTAAAGCACTTTCTAACCGACTTGCACGCAAAACTTGATTATCGATTATCCCATAGGAAACACTTAAAGGAATTTTCACATCGTTTTCAAACTCAATAAATAAAATTTCCCCTTCTCTATAATAGGATTTAATATGTTTAAGTCCAATCCAATTACAATTTTCTCTAGATGTAGATGTCGGAAAAAAAATAATTTCTTTTGTTTCTTCAACAATAATAGGAGCTTTATAATTTACGCCTATCATATATTCGGTCCCTTTTCGTCTGCCATCCAATGAACTTCCAAAATAACGGCAACTATCTTCCATAATTTTATTTGATCCTTTTTCAATAACATAGTGATCGTTTAACTCATAAACCTCAGAATAGTTCTTATCCACAGCAATTATTGCTAAAGTTTCTTCATTGATTTCATATTCTTTTCTCATAAAATTTCCCCCACTTACATAAAAATTGCTCTTAGACTATCACATTTATAAGAGAAAATATGTCGAAAAAAGAAGATCAACAAAAAAACTGTCATTTGACAGCTCTTAATAAGTTTTAATTGGTAAAATTAATTGGATTAAACTTTCATCTGTTAAAGATTTAAGTACTATAGGTTTAACATCATTATTTAAAAGAATTAAAATATCTTCATCTTTAATAGTTTTTAAAGCATCCATCATATAACGAGCACTAAAAGATATATCTATATTAGATTTTTCATCTGTATCAATTGCTACTCTCTCCTCTGTTTTACCTATTTCAGAAGCATAAGAATTAATAATCATTTCTTTATTTTCAATTTTCATTTTAATAATATTTTTATCTTTTCCTTGTGTTAATAAAGCGGCACGATCAACTGCACCCATAAATTCACTTTTCTTAGTTTGAACAATTATTTCAAATTCAGTTGGAATTAAATTTGAAGTATTTGGATAGCTACCAGACAAAATATTAGTTTGAAACTTAATGTTTTTATATTGAAATAAAACTCGATTATTAAATACATTCATATAAACATCTTCATCATCTACTAAGATATGTTCTAATTCTGTAATATTTTTACCAGGAATAACTATATTAACATCTGTTTCAACAGGAACATCTAATTTAATATTCTTTTTAGCTAAACGATAAGAGTCTGTAGCAATAACTTCAAAGATATCTCCATTAATTTTCATGTTTAAACCAGTTAAAATAGGTCTTAACTCTTGAGTTGAAATAGCAAAAGAAGTTTGATTAATTAGTTCTTTCAAAACATTAGCCTTTATAGTAATAGGATCTTTATGACTTATCAACTTAATACTAGGATATTCACTTGGATCTAAACAATTTAAATTATATTGATTAAAATCAGAATAAATTTTAATTTTTAAACTATCCATCATTTCAAAGTTAATAACATCGCTAGGCATTTTGCGAATAATATCTAAAATATACTTACTACTTATAATGATAGTACCTGTACTTTCAATATTACGAATAAACTTGCTTTCAATAAAAGATTCAATAGTAAGTTCACTATCACTAGCAGTTAAAGTTAACCCTGTGTCTTTTAATTCAAATTTTATACCATTTAATACAGGAATTACGTTTTTTGTAGATATTCCTCGAATAACATTATTTAAATTTTCTAATAATATGTTTTTATCAATTGCAAATTTCATAACTTTCCCTCTTTCTTATTATTATATTTATATATTCATATTATTAATACGGTGGATAATGTGGATAACTTTTAAAAATCCCTTAAATAATAGAAAAAATGTCGAATTTTATCGTGGATAACTATGAACATTTCTAAAACTTATGCACATTACATTTTATTTTGTATTTCTTTTAATTGTTGCTCCAGAGCCTTATTTGTCTTTAAATCACTAGTAATTTTATCACAAGCGTGGATAACTGTTGAATGATCTCTTCCACCAAATTCTAAACCAATTCTATTTAAGTTTTCTTCCGTTAAAGTTCGTGATAAATACATGGCAATTTGTCTTGGATAAGCAATATTAGCACTTCTCTTCTTTCCTTTTAAATCATCAATCGTGATTTTATAGTAATCCGCAACAGCCTTTTGAATTCCTTCAATACTACTTCTTGTGTATATATTGTGATTTACAAAGTCAGCTAATGCTTCAATTGCAAAGTTTAAATCTACCTTTTCAGGCACAATCATTGCTGTATAAGCCATAAGTCGATTTAAAGCTCCTTCCAAAAATCGAACATCATTTTGACAGTTATTAGCAATATACTCAATGACACTATCTTCAATCTTAGTCGAAATCGACATATTTTTAATTTTTGCTCTTAAAATCTTACATCGAAGTTCAAAATCTGGTGGATAAATATCCACAGGTAATCCCCACATAAATCGACTTCGAAGTCGTTCCTCCAAGAGTTTTAAATCATCTGGACTTCGATCTGAACTTATTATAATCTGTTTATTTGCTTGATGTAAAGCATTAAAAGTATGAAAAAATTCTTGTTGAGTTTTTTCAGCACCTACAAGATACTGTATATCATCAATAATTAATACATCTACTTCTCGATATTTCTTTTTAAAATCTGCAGCTACTTGAATATTATTTCCCTTATTTTCATTATTAATAATATTAATATAATCGTCTTTAAACATTTCACTAGTAGTATATAACACCTTTTTTTTTGAGTGCTCAACAATATAATTTCCAATCGCATGCATTAAATGAGTCTTCCCTAGCCCGCTCTTTCCATATATAAATAAAGGATTATGAACTTTACCGGGTTGTTCTGCTACAATCATGCCGGCCGTTTTAGCGAGCCGATTAGAATCCCCTACTATATAATTATCAAAATTAAGTTCTTTAATAAGATTTGATTCCCATTTTTCCTCTTCTCTAACGACTGGTTTTTCTTCTTTAACTACAGCAGTAGATAAGTTATCCACATTATCCACATTCTGTTCTACTTCACCAAATTTCTCTTCAATTTCTTCTTTTAGCAAAAACTCAAATTCATAATTATGATTTGTAATTTTATAAAAAGCATCATCAATTAAATTATAATAATTAGTGGTTAAAATTCGCTTATGGATCTCCATAGGTACTTGTATAAACACTTTATTATTCTGAATTTTTATCAGTTTTAAGTCATTAAACCAAGCATGAAAAGAAGCCGAGTTTACTTCTGGATATATCTCATTTAATACAGATTGCCAAAGATCATTTTCACCCATGAAACCACCCCGCTTTAAAACTTGTCAACAATATTCTACACTTTTTTAAATCTTTTTAAAAGACTAAAATGTATATTAACATACTATTCACAACTTATCAACAAAATAATAGCTGAAAAATAAAGAAAAAAATACAGTTATCCACATTATTCACAATAGCAAAAAAAATAAATTGTGAATTAGTGGATAATGTCGAAAAAAGTTATCCACATGATGTGAATAGGTGTATAACTAAAGAAAAAAACGCAAAAATACAGAAAAAAAACACCTTTTAAAATGTGGATACTTATTCACATAAGAAAAAAATATTAGATTATTAAGGAGAAAACCCATAAATTGTTGACTTTTCCTGGTTTTTAATATTATAATAAGAGAGCTTTAGAAAAAGGAGGGAATTGTCATGATCGGAACTTATCAACCTAATAAAAGAAAAAAAGCAAAGAAACATGGTTTTTTTGCTCGTAAAGAATCAAATATTTTAAAAAGAAGAAGAAAAAAAGGACGCAAAGTATTATGTAAATAAACCACATCTTTTATGTGGCTTTTTTTATATGGAGGAGGGAATTCCTTGAAAAAAATTGAAATGATTAAATCTCATCGAGAATTTACCGAAATAATTCAAAAAGAAAAATATATTAAGAATCATGATTTTTCTATATATATAAGGAAAGGAAAATATAGCTATCCACATTTTGGTATAGCTGTTTCAAAAAAATTAGGCAATGCCGTTACTAGAAATAAACTAAAAAGAAGGATGCGAATGATTCTAGATGAGTGGAAAAAAGATTTGAAGTACAATGAAGATTATATTATAATAATGAAAGAAAGCACAAAAAATTTATCATTTGAAGAAATGAGAAATAGCTTTTTAAAATTAACATCAAAAAGGAGAGAAAATGAAAAAACAAAATAAGATCTTAGCTTTAATTGTTATTGCAATGATTTTTTTAGCAAGTGGCTGTGGCAGTGATGACTATTTAAAAGATGAAAATGGTAATATTTTAGTAAATGAGGCTACTGGCCAAAGTGTACAAAAGAATATATTATGTCAACCAGAAAAAGATTCAGAATTATACAGGATTTATGAAGAACATCAAGATCAATTAGATGTACCAGTAAATGAATTACCAACTTGTAAAGATTTTAATTTGACTTCAAATAAATATGACGGATTATGGCAAGCACTTTTAGTTCGACCATTAGCCTTTATTATTTTACAATTTGGATTTTTATTTAATAATTTTGGTATTTCAGTCATGGTAGTAGGGTTATTAATTCGAGTTATTTTAATGCCTTTATCAATAAAAAGTATGCGACAATCAAGCAATCTACAAAAAGCCCAACCAGAAATAGCTAGAATTGAAAAAAAATATGCCGGAAGAACAGATAGTGATTCTATGATGGCTAAAAGTCAAGAAACCATGATGGTTTATCAAAAATATAAAATTAATCCAGTTTCGGGATGTTTAGTTACTTTAATTCAGATTCCATTGTTTTTCGCATTTTTATCAGCAATTAATGAAGTTCCAGCAATTTTTGAAGGCGAGTTATTAGGTATGCATTTAGGAATGACACCTTGGAAAGGCTTAGCCGAAGGACAATATATATATATAGTTTTAATTTTCTTAATTGTAGCAACAACTTATATTTCTTTTAAAAATACTATGAAGCAAGGACAAAATAATGAAATGATGAAACAAATGAATTTTATGTTTATGTTCATGATCATAAGTATTTCAATAGCTTCTTTCAGTTTACCAACAGCGATAGCATTTTATTGGATTGTGATTAATGGATTTGCTGTAGTTCAAAATTACATAATCAAAAAAATATTAGCCAAAGATCAAAAAGATCCAAATATAATAGACATAAAGCATAAAGAAAAAAAGTCAAAAAAAACTGAAAAGAAAAAAAAGAAAGAAGTGAAGTAAAATGCCAACCGTAGTTGAAGCCAAAACTTTAATTGAAGCAGTTGAAGAAGCCAAAAATCTTCTACACACAGATAAAATTTTATATAAGAGCGAAGAAATAAAAGGAAAATTATTTAAAGGCAAAACTTATCAAGTAACCGCGATTTCTTATCAAGAACTTCTTGAAGAAATAAAAAAATATTTACAAGATGTAATAGAAAATCTTGGTTTAGAAGTTCAATTTGAAGCAAGTTTTGATGAAAAAATCTTTAATATTACGATGTATTCGAATAATAATCCGATATTAATTGGAAAAAATGGACAAACATTAAAAGCTTTAGAAACATTAGTAAAAGCAAAAATTCATTTGGATTGGCAAATACACATAAAATTAAATTTAGATGTGGCAAATTATAAAGAAAAAAGAATTGCTAGTTTAGAAAGATTAGCTATAAAAACAGCTAAAGAGGTAAGAGAGACAAAAATGGATGCAGTTTTAGAAGATATGAATTCTTATGAACGAAGAATAATTCATAATAAATTAGCAAATTTTAAAGGGGTTTCAACGGTAAGTGAAGGAGAAGAACCACATCGTCATGTAATAATAAAAGCAGAGTAATCTGTTTTTTTTATTTCCCGGGAAATAATTTTTTTTACAACTTTTTAAAATAATGGTATAATACCCGCGAATGGAAGTGAAGTTATGAATACTACAATTGCAGCAATTTCAACTAATAATCTTGGCATCGGTGCAATTAACATAATAAGAGTAAGCGGCCCAGAGGCAGTCGACATCGTTTCTAAAATATTTTCTAATAAAAAATTTTCTCAAGCACCATCTCACACAATTCATTATGGCTTTATAACAACTGAAAAAGAAAAAATAGATGAAGTGTTAGTCATGCTTATGAGAGCCCCAAAAACCTATACCAAAGAGGATGTAGTAGAAATTAATTGCCATGGAGGTTCTATAACCGCAAATAAAATTTTAGAATTATTATATGATAATGGAGCTGTACCTGCAGAACCAGGAGAATTTACAAAACGTGCTTTTTTAAATGGAAGAATAAATTTACTAGAAGCAGAAAGTATTGAAGATTTATTAGAAGCAAAAAATGAAAATGCTCGTAAAATGGCTATGAATGGATTAAGTGGAAAAACAACAACTTTAATTCAAGAATTACGAGAAAAAATGGTTGAATTACTTGCAAATATTGAAGTGAATATTGATTATCCAGAATACATTGATGAACTTCAAATCACCAAAGAAAATATCTCTCCAGTTTTAACAGAAATTAAGAATAAATTAACAAAAATTGTTGAAGAATCACAAAATGGTCAATTTATAAAAAACGGCATTACCATTGCAATTATTGGCCGTCCCAATGTTGGTAAATCTTCCCTTTTAAATGCATTGCTTGAAGAGGATAAAGCAATTGTAACCGATATATCTGGAACAACGAGAGATATAGTAGAAGGCGAGATTTTATATAAGGGAATTAATCTAAAATTTATTGATACAGCAGGAATCCGAGAAACCAATGATATAGTAGAAAAGATTGGAGTTCAAAAAAGTTTAGCAATGAAGCAAAAAGCCGATATTACAATTTTAGTATTAAACAATAATGAACCATTAACTCAAGAAGAAAAAGAATTATTAAAATCTATTGAAAATCAAAAAGCAATCATTTTTATAAATAAAATTGATTTAGAACCTAAATTAGAAACCCTCGCGACTTCAAAAAAAATTATTAAAGGAAGTACATTGACTAAAAATGGAATAGAAGAATTAAAACAAGAAATTATTAACATTTTTTCATTAGAAGACATGAGCTATAAAGATTTAACATATCTTTCAAATACAAGACAGATATCTTTAGCAAAACAAGCACTTCAAAACATAGACCATGTAATAGAAGAAAACAAAAAAGATATTCCTGTAGATATGCTAGCGATAGAGCTTCGGGAAGCTTGGGAAAATTTAGGTCAAATTATTGGAGAAGCTTATGAAGATGAATTAGTAGACAATATATTCAAAAGATTTTGTTTAGGAAAGTAGGGGTAAAATGAAATACGATATTATAGTAGTAGGTGGCGGTCATGCTGGAATTGAAGCCAGTCATATTGCTGCTTTTAAAGGACACAAAACGCTTTTAATCACAATGAATATAAAAAATATAGGAGATATGCCATGTAATCCGTCCATTGGCGGAACGGCTAAAGGAATTATCGTTAGAGAAGTTGATGCTCTAGGCGGAATTATGGGACGTGTAGCGGATATTTCTCATTTTCAAATAAAAATGCTAAATAATTCGAAAGGCCCAGCAGTTCGTTCTTTAAGAGCTCAAGCCGACAAAACTACTTATCCAAAAAATATGCTAAAAGCTTTAGAAAATACACCTAATCTATCTATTTTAGAAGGAACAGTAGAAGATTTAATTTTAGAAAAAAATAAAGTAAAAGGAGTTGTTTTACAAGACGGTCAAAAAATTTTAGCAGATGCAGTAATCCTAACAACAGGAACTTATTTAAAAGCCAATATTTTAATAGGCTCAGAAAATACTCCATCTGGTCCTCATGGTGAAAAAAGAAGCAATTACTTAAGTGATAATTTAAAAAAATATGGCTTTACAATTCAAAGATTAAAAACAGGAACACCACAAAGAATCAAAGCTTCATCTATAGATTTTTCTAAAATGCAACCAGAGTATGGCGACAATACCTATTGGACATTTTCGGTTGATAATCCACCAACTTATAAAATTAATGAACAACAAAAATGCTATTTGATTTATACCAACGAAAATACGCATAAAATTATATTAGATAATCTTGATAAATCAGCAATGTATGGAGGATATGTTACTGGAATTGGTCCAAGATATTGTCCAAGTATTGAAGACAAATTAGTTCGTTTTAAAGATAAAGAAAGACATCAACTTTTCTTAGAACCTGAAAGTCTCTATTATGATGAATGGTATCTACAGGGATTTTCTACTTCAATGCCGAGAGATATTCAAGAAAAAATGGTTCATAGTCTGAGTGGATTAGAAAATGCAGTCATATCAAAATATGCCTATGCAATCGAATATGATGCTATTGATCCTTTACAAATATATCCATCTTTAGAAACCAAAGTAATTGAAAATCTTTATACAGCCGGTCAAATTAATGGTACAAGTGGTTATGAAGAAGCAGCAGGACAAGGATTAATGGCTGGGATTAATGCCAGTTTAAAATTAGAAGGCAAAGATCCACTTATTTTAAAAAGAAATGATGCATACATCGGTGTTTTAATTGATGATTTAGTAACAAAAGGCACACAAGAACCATATCGTATGTTAACTTCTCGTGCGGAATTTCGATTAATCCTCCGTCATGATAATGCCGATTTAAGATTAAGAGAATATGCTCATCAAGTCGGTAGCATAACAGAAAAACAATATCAAAATTATCAAAATCGTCAAAAAAACATTCAATTAGGAGAAGAATATTTAAAGGAAACAAAATTAAAAATAACACCAGAAATTAAAGAAATATTTGAAAACAATCAAAAAGAAGTTCCGAATATTACAGAATCTTTATACAATCTTTTAAAAAGGCCAGAAATTACAATGGATTTTTTAGAAAAAATCATTCCTATTCCAATAGATGATCAAACTAAAGAAGAATTAGAAATACAAATCAAGTATGAAGGATACATTAAAAAAACATATAAAGAAGTTGAAAAAATGAAAAAACTAGAAGAAAAAATGATTCCTAAAGATATGAACTATCAAAATGTTAAAAATCTAGCTTCAGAAGCACGTCAAAAGTTAGAAAAAATAAGACCAATTTCTTTGGGACAAGCAGCAAGAATTAGTGGCGTGAATCCTTCTGACATTGCTATATTAAGTGTCTATCTAAAGAAAGAGTATAATAAAAATGAATAGAGAAGAATTTTTAGTAGAAATAAAAAAATTAAATATTGAACTAACCAAAAAAATGGAAGAACAACTAAAACAATATGCTGACTTTTTGTTAGAATACAACAAACATACCAATTTGACAGCAATTAAAACCGAAGAAGAAGTGTTTTTAAAACATTTTTATGATTCACTTACTTTAGTAAAACTAGCAGATTTACAACAAGGAACTTTGTTAGACGTTGGAACGGGAGCAGGTTTCCCGGGATTAGTTTTAGCTATCGTTTTTCCAAATTTAAAAGTAACTTTATTAGATAGTAATAATAAAAAGATAACTTTTTTAAAAGAATGTATTTCAAAATTTCAACTTCAAAACGTTCATACTATATATAGTAGAGCAGAAGATTTTGCCAGAGTTCATCGAGAAGAATTTGATTTTGTAACCTCTAGAGCAGTTGCAGATTTAAGAATCTTACTAGAATTAAATATTCCAGCTCTTAAAGTAAATGGAAAATTTCTAGTCATGAAAGGTAATAGCGATGAAGAAATTCAAAATTCATTAAAAACAATGGAAATATTACATTGCAAAATATATAAAAAAGAAAAATTTGAATTACCAAATCTAGGAGGAACAAGAACTTTATTAAGCATTATAAAAGAAAAAGAAACAGAAAAAAAATATCCGAGAACTTATGATAAAATAAAAAAGAAAGAGTTAAAATAGAACTTTTTCTTTTTTTCTAACCGAAAATCTATTGCTTAAATAGAAAAAAATTGTTACAATAATATATAGATAGAATAGGCATTAAGGGGCTGATTTTAGTGAACACAGAACAAAAGGTACTTCAAGTAGCGATCGAGGACATAATACCAAACCGTTTTCAACCACGATTAGCATTTGATGAAGAAGGATTAAAAGAATTATCGGAGTCTATTAAGCAGCACGGTATTATTCAACCTCTAGTTTTAAGAAGATTAGGAAATAAATATGAAATTATTGCTGGTGAGAGAAGATTTAAGGCGGCAACGATGGCTGGATTGAGACAAGTACCAGCGATTATCTCAGATATTGATGACAATAAAAGTGCAGAAATCGCTTTAGTAGAAAACATTCAACGAAGAAACTTAACACCGATCGAAGAGGCAAAATCTTATAAAAACTTATTAGATCGGGGTTATATGACACAAGAACAACTTGCAGAAAAAATGGGTGTAAGTCAAAGTTCCATTGCAAATAAACTAAGACTTTTAAATTTAGCTCCGGAAGTACAGGATGCATTATTGCAAGAAAAAATAAGCGAAAGACATGCAAGAAGCCTGCTTGCACTGCCTAAAGAAGAACAAGCTGAATGGTTAAAAAAAATCATTAGTAAAAGATTAACAGTTCGTCAATTAGATTTGGAAATCAAAAAGGCTAAAGGCGAAGTAGAAGAAGAAATTCCATTAGTAAATCCAAATCCAGATTTAAAAGCCATGATCAACAATGCTACAGATATTAATAAAACTGAACCAATAAGAGAGGTGAAAAATGTGGAACCAACACCAGTTGCATCAACAAATCAAAATATTGAATCGACAGAACCAAAAAATCAACCAAATAAATTTTTCAATTTCTTAGAAGACGAAGCAGCCAATATGCAAATGACACCTTCAGAACCAGCTCCAGCATCAAATGATTCTATTGAAGAATTAGAAATATTAGATGATTTTGCACCAGCACCAAATGAGCAAACACCACCAAATCCAAAAGAAGAAGAAACTATCATGCCTTTCTTATTCGACAATAAAGAAGCAAAAGCAAATAACACAATCGAAGAAGTAAAAGACACACAAGCTGAAAAAATAGTTGATCCAATGGATTCAGTTATAAAATTAGATCCAAATTATAACCAATTAGTTGAAGAAGCAAAAGGAATCGATTTGAAAACAGCTATAAATGAAATCCGCGATATGATTTCTAGTATGGAAAAACAAGGATTTAAAGTGTCATTAGATGAAATTGATTTAAATGATAAATATCAAATGACCATTAATATTCAAAAAAACAATTAAACGATTAGCGAAAAACTAATCGTTTTCTTTTGTTACAGGTACTGCAACTTCCGTTCCTTTAACATAATATAAAACTGTACTATTTTTTCCTTCTAAATCTTCTTGTCCAGTAATTCCATTTCGAATAAGTCCGATAACATTTTGAGGTTTTTCATACCAAACTGCTTCATGACCTTCTAAATAAGATTCCATAGTATCTAACCATATATTTTTAGAATAATAACTAGCTGTACTATCAATTTCCTTTGCATCATCATTACCAATCCATACCATCATTAAAAGTTCAGGATTATATCCAGCAACCCAAGAATCGGTATTTGTTGTTCCAGTTTTTAAGGCATATTTTCGACTCATTTTTGAAGCTAAAGATAAAGCAGTTGGAGTAGTGTAATCACTAAATGCAGAATTTGTAGTACTAGTTAACATTTCGTTTAAAATAAATACATTATTGCTATTTAAAACATAATTATGTTTATCTTTATGTTCGTACAAAACATTTCCATTCATATCTTCTACTTTAGAAATAAAATACAAATCTTTTTGATCACCGCCATTTGCTAAAGTTGTATATCCATTGGCAAAATCAAGCATATTTAATTCACTAGTTCCTAAAGCTAAAGAAGGATTAGCTTCCATATCCTCTTGAATTCCAGTTAGATGAGCTGTATTAACTAAAGCATCCGTTCCTAAAAAGAGATGCGTTTTAACTGCATATATATTATCAGAAAAAGCAATTGCCGCAGCCATAGTAATATCCTCATTGGCATAAATATCATTATAATTATTAGGAGAATAAGTTTGATCATTAGAAAAATAAAAAGTCGTTTTTTCACTTTTAAACGTTGAAGAGGAAACCAAACCGTTTTCTAAAGCCGCATAATAAAGAAAAGGTTTCATAGTACTTCCAACTTGTCTTTTACTTTGAGTAGCACGATTATATTGACTTTTGGCATAATTAAGACCTCCAGTTAAAGCTAAAACTCCTCCGGTAGATGGATCTACCATAACACTTGCTACTTGTAATTCTTCTTGATTTCCCATATATTTTAAAATATTTTCTTCCATTTTGCTTTGAGCATTCATATCAAATGTTGTATAAATTTTTAACCCACCAGATTCAATTAAAGAAGACGGAATTGTCTTAATACTGGATAGTTCTTGTAAAACAGCATCTTGATAATATAAAATGGTTTGCGAATTATTTTGCATTCTTTTTCCGTAAATTGGAATTTCTTCTTGAAAAAGACTATCGTATTGTTCTTCAGTAATATATCCATTGTTAACCATAGTTAAAGCAACAATTTTTGCTCGCTTAATACAGGCATCATAATCACTCACTGGATTATAATTGCTAGGATTTTTAGGAATACCAGCTAACATAATGGCTTCTTCTAAAGTCAAGTCTTTACTACTTTTATTAAAATAATAACGACTTGCATCTTCAATTCCATAATTTCCTTCACCATAATTAATCGTATTTAAATATCCCTCCAAAATTTCATCTTTTGTATAATGAACTTCAAGTTCAACTGTTAAAAAAGCCTCTTCAATTTTTCTAGCCCAAGTTTGATCAAAGGTTAAAAACATATTTTTAATATATTGTTGACTTATAGTAGACGCCCCAATCCTAGTATTATTTTGAATATTTGTGAGAAGAGCTTTACCTATTCGTAAATAGTCAAAACCATGATGTTTATAAAAATTTTTATCTTCAACACTAATAACTGCATGGATTAAATCAGGTGAAATATCTTCTAAACTAATCCAATCATTTGAACCAGATCCTTGATAAATCAAATTTTCATCTCGATCATAAATAAAAACTTTTCCCATATTTTTAAGTTCCAATTTTGGCGAAAAAAAGGCATATACATAAATTCCAGTTAAAAGAATAATGCCACTTAAAAGAAAGAAAAGAAACAGCCGACATATAAATTTTAATTTTTTCATGCAAAACACCTAAAGTTAGTATGAATCAAAACAAAAAAAATATTAGAAAAAATTGTTAAATTATAAAAATCTCAGTTTTTCTAACAAAGAAACACAGGAATAATCCTTTTTTTTCGTGATATTCCATGGTATAATGATCCGGTTAAGTGAGGTGGCTCATGGAATACATTTTGAAAGTAAGTTTAAATAATGGAGAAAAAGAGGTATTAAACCATAAAAATATCAAGGCTCAATTAGAAGAGGATATCTTAAAATTTAAAATGGAAGATATGGAACATACATTCGATTTAAAAAGTAAACAATTTATCCGTGAGAATGAAGAATATTCTTTTTTATTAGATATTGAAAATCAAAAAAGTCAAATAACGTTAAAAAAAGAAAATTATACCTTGCAAGTTTTAGTAGAGTATGCTAATCTATTGAAGAATAAAAATGAAATCCAATTATCTTATTTTATTGAGACAGACGATCACGAAAACGTTTTAAAGATAAAATTGGAGGAAGGAAGAGAATAGTGATAATAGAATTTATCGAAGAAAAATTACAACAGGTATTAAATGAATTAAATTATGATTTAAAAGCCAAAGTAATTGTTTCAAATCGTAAAGACTTATGTGATTATCAATTTGATGGAGCTTTTGCTTATGCTAAAATACTTCATAAAAATCCCCTAGAAATCAGCGAGACAATCGTAAATAAATGGAAAGAAAATCTAGATACTGCAAAGTATTTTGCTAAAATAGAAGCTGTTCGTCCAGGTTTTATTAATATTACATTAAGTAATCAATTTATTAATGAAACTCTATACCAAATGGCAATAAAACCAAAATTTAATATAAAAATGCCTGAAAAAAGAACTATAGTGATTGACTATGGAGGACCGAACGTAGCAAAACCATTACACGTCGGACATTTAAGAAGTGCCATTGTTGGAGAAGCTATAAAAAGAATATTAAAATATTATGGTCATAATGTTATAGGCGATGTTCATTTAGGAGATTATGGACTTCAAATAGGACAAGTAATCTTTGGCCTTCAAAAAGAAAACATTTCCATAGACCAAATCACAATCTCATTATTAGACCGTATATACCCAGAAATGAGTGCGTTATGTAAAGAAAATGAAGAAGTAAAAGAAAAATGTGCAGTGATTACAAAAGAATTGCAAGATGGTAATCCAAAATACCAAGAATATTTTAGAAAAATTAAAGAAGTTTCTGGACAAGACATATTAAGAATATATAATTATTTAGATGTTCATTTCGATCTGTGGTACGGGGAATCCGATGCGTATCCTTATATAGATGCTCTGACAAAAGATTTATATGAAAAAGCTTTATTAAAAGAAAGTGAAGGAGCAAAAATCATCGATGTTTCTTCCGATACAGATGAAAAAGAGCTTCCACCTTTTATTTTTCAAAAAAAGAACGGTGCTTACTTATATAGTACAACCGATCTTGCAACAGTATATCAACGAATAGAAGACTATCATCCAGATAATATTATCTATGTTACTGACCTAAGACAAAGTCTTCATTTTGAACAATTATTTCGAGTTTGTGAAAAATTAGGGTATACGAAAAATACAACTTTTGAACACTTAGGATTCGGAACGGTTAATGGTAGCGATGGCAAACCTTACAAAACAAGAGCTGGAACAGCCCCTAAATTAGATCAACTTTTTAAAGATACCAAAGAAGCTTTTCTATCATCGAATCCAAAAAATGCCAATATGAGTGAAGAAGATTTAGATATACTAGTAAATGCAATTATAAAATATGCCGATTTACAAAATAATCGGGAAAAAGATTACATATTTGACATTAACAAATTCTCAACGGTGATTGGTAAGACAGGTCCATATATTTTATATACATATTTAAGAATAGAAAGTATTTTAGAAAAAGAAAATCTAGAAATAACTAACTTAAGCGATGAAATATATAATGACACCGATCGAGAATTAAGAATGAAAATACTAGAACTAGAGAATACCTTAAACTATAGCTATACAACTAGATTACCTTCTGTTTTAGCAAATTATTTATATGAAATGTGTGTAAATATGAATGCTTTTTACGAAAAGAATCATATTAATAATCTAGAAGAGAAAAATAAAAAACAAGATTGGTTATTTATTTTAGAATTATCTAATCGTATTATTAAAGAAATGTTAGAACTTCTAAGTATAAAAATACCAAATAAAATGTAAGGAGAAAGAAAAATGAAATTAAAAGATATACCAAAAGAAGAGTTAGAATTAATGGGATATGATGATATTGCATATTTAATTTTAGAAGAATCTAAACAAAAAATGAAAATTACAGACTTATTTAAAAAAGTTTGTGATGTTTTAGGTTTAAGTGAAAAAGATTTTGAAAATCACATTGCCGATTTTTTTGAAATTTTAACAACAGATAAAAAATTTATCATGTTAGAAAATGGTTACTGGGATTTAAAAACTCGTCATAGTGAGAAAGTGATTATCGAAGACGATGATGAAGAGTACGATGATGTAATAGAAGAAGAACCAGAAGAAGAAACTGAAGAAAATGATGAAGTTTACTATGATGAAGATAGTGATGATGATACCTCAGATGATGATTTAAAAGATTTAGTAATTATAGATGAAGACGAAGAAAATATGTAGCCCCCTTTTCTTAAAAGTTAAAAATAGAAAGGAAAGGAAAAATGAAAGAAAGATTAGAAAGCATTAAAAAAAGATATGAAGAATTAAATACTCTACTTATGGATCCAGAAATCATGAGTGATTTTAAAAAAGTCAAAGATTTATCAAAAGAACAAAGTGATCTAAAAGAAATAGTAGATAAATATTCTGAATATGAAATAGCTGAAAAAAATATTGAAGAAGCAAAACAATTAGTAAATGATCCAGAATTAAAAGAAATGGCTGAGTTAGAAATAGAAGAAAATAGTAAAAAAATAGAAAAATTAACTCAAGAATTAGAAATTTTACTAATTCCAAAAGATGAAAATGATGGCAAAAATATTATTATGGAAATTCGTGGTGCCGCAGGTGGCGATGAAGCAAACATCTTTGCTGGAGATTTATTAAGAATGTACACATATTATGCTGAAAAACAAGGCTGGAAAATAGAAATAAATCACCAAGTAGAAGGAACTTCTGGAGGGTTTTCTCAAGTAGAATGCACAATTAAAGGGGATAGTGTTTACAGCAAGCTAAAATACGAAAGTGGTGCACATCGTGTTCAACGAGTTCCTGTAACTGAAACACAAGGAAGAGTACATACATCTACCGCGACTGTTTTAGTTATGCCAGAAGTAGAAGATGTCGATATTGAAATAAAAGAAAGCGATTTAAAAATTGATGTATATCATTCAAGTGGAGCTGGAGGACAATCTGTAAATACATCAAATTCGGCAGTTAGAATAACTCACTTACCAACAAATACCGTAGTAACGTGCCAAAATGAGCGAAGTCAATTAAAAAATAAAGATAAAGCAATGCAAATTTTAAAAGTTAAATTATATGATTTAATGGAACAAGAAAAAGAGCAAGCTTTAGGATCAGCAAGAAAAAGTAAAATCGGAACAGGCGATCGAAGCGAAAAAATAAGAACTTATAATTATCCTCAAAATCGAGTAACAGATCATCGAATTGGTTTTTCAGTGATGTCATTGGATCGAGTAATGGATGGAGAATTAGATCCAATAATTGAAGCATTAATTACAGAAGATTTAAAAAGAAAACTAGCAGGAGAATAATCCTGCTTTTTTAGGAAGGAAAAATTATGTATCCAGAAGAAAGAATATTAATAGATAAAGAATTAACAAAAAGAAACTTGGAATACTTAAAATGTGATTACTTATATCTTCTAAGTTATAACTCTGTGATAGAAATTCTTGATTTACCTTATTGGAGCGATCCAAAATTTCAAGGATTACTAACATCAAGTATATGGAAGAGTAATACAGAAGAAGTTCAAACAATATTACGATTAAAAGAATGGGATGATTCTAAGTTTCAAGGATTATTAACATCAAGTATATGGAATAGTAATGCAGAAGAAGTTCAAGCAATATTACGATTAAAAGAATGGGACGATCCAAAATTTTCGGGATTACTAACATCAAATATATGGCAAAGTAATGCAAAAGAAGTTCAAAAAATATTAAGTTTAAAAGAATGGGATGATCCTAAGTTTCAAGATTTATTAACATCAAGTATATGGAATAGTAATGCAGAAGAAGTTCAAACGATATTAAGTTTAGAAGAATGGAACGATCCAAAATTCCAGGATTTACTAACATCAAATATATGGCAAAGTAATGCTCAAGAAATTCAAGCAATATTACGATTAAAAGAATGGAACGATTCAAAATTTCAAGGATTACTAACATCGAATATATGGAAGAGTAACGCTCAAGAAGTTCAAAAAATATTAAGTTTAAAAGAATGGGATAATCCTAAGTTTCAAGATTTATTAACATCAAGTATATGGAAGAGTAATACAGAAGAAGTTCAAACAATATTACGATTAAAAGAATGGGATGATTCTAAGTTTCAAGGATTACTAACATCAAGTATATGGAAGAGTAATGCAAAAGAAGTTCAAACAATATTACGATTAAAAGAATGGGATGATTCTAAGTTTCAAGGATTATTAACATCAAGTATATGGAATAGTAATGCAGAAGAAGTTCAAACGATATTACGATTAAAAGAATGGGATGATCCAAAATTTCAAGGTTTATTAACATCAAGTATATGGACGAGTAATGCAAAATCCGTACAACAAAAACTCTCCTTACCGTACTGGAATGATAAAAAATATCTTAAACTACTTACTCCAAGTATATTTACTATCACCCAAAAAAGAATCATAGATGCAATTGAAGTTGCTGAAACTTTTGGTATAGAAAATTGGATTACAATAACATTTTTAAGAAAATCAAAAATTCAGTTATTGGCTTTAATTCATTACTTACAAGATAACCAAATACCTTTAATAATAAATGAAAAACTACATCCTTTTTTTTCTGCAGCTCCAAGTGTCTTAAAGGCAAAATACCACATTGATTTAAAAACGTTAGTTGAACAAGAAAAAAGAAGAGAGGAAAAATTATGTATCTAGAAGAAAGAATATTAATAGATAAAGAATTAACAAAAAGAAACTTGGAATACTTAAAATGTGATTACTTATATCTTCTAAGTTATAACTCTGTGATAGAAATTCTTGATTTACCTTATTGGAGCGATCCAAAATTCAAAGATTTACTAACATCGAATATATGGAATAGTAATGCAGAAGAAGTTCAAACGATATTAAGCTTAAAAGAATGGGATGATCCAAAATTCAAAGATTTACTAACATCAAGTATATGGAATAGTAATGCAAAAGAAGTTCAAACAATATTAAGCTTAAAAGAATGGGATGATCCAAAATTCCAAGGTTTATTAACATCAAGTATATGGAAGAGTAATGCAAAATCCGTACAACAAAAACTTTCCTTACCGTACTGGAATGATAAAAAATATCTTAAACTACTTACTCCAAGTATATTTACTATCACCCAAAAAAGAATCATAGATGCAATTGAAGTTGCTGAAACTTTTGGTATAGAAAATTGGATTACAATAACATTTTTAAGAAAATCAAAAATTCAGTTATTGGCTTTAATTCATTACTTACAAGATAACCAAATACCTTTAATAATAAATGAAAAACTACATCCTTTTTTTTCTGCAGCTCCAAGTATCTTAAAGGCAAAAAATCACATTGATTTAAAATCGTTAGTTGAACAAGAAAAAAGAAGAGAGGTAAAATTATGCTAGAAAAATATTTTGATGAAGAGGAATTAAAAGAAGTCTATGAAGGTTATGAAGAATCAGTTTTAGCAAATTTAGATGAGAAAAATATTCAAAATATTATAAATTATTTAGAAAAGAATACTACAATAACCAAAGATATTTTACTGTACTACTTAGACTTATTCACCATCGATGTTAATGAATTTATCCGTAAATTTGAAAAATTAAAACAATTATTAGGAGAAAATTATGAAATTCTTCTAGAAAATAAAATGGATTATTTAGAAAGAATGTATACATTATGAAACCAGATTTTATAACTGAAATAGACTGGAAATTATTACAAGAAAAATATCCAGAAAACATAAATGAAATTGTAAAAAAATTAGAGAATCATTATCCCGTTCAATATTTAATCGGGAATGTGGAATTTTTAAATACAATAATAAAAGTAGATGAAAGAGTATTAATACCGCGTTTTGAAACGGAATTATTAGTAGATAAAACTATCAAAAAAATGAAAGACCTTCAATTAGATAATCCTAAAATTCTAGATTTGGGAACAGGAAGTGGTTGTATCGCGATAGCTTTAAAAAAGAACATTTCTTGTTCAGTAACAGGAATAGATATTTCTTCTAAAGCTATTGAATTAGCTAAAGAAAATGCCCAAGATAATCATGTAGAAATTGATTTTAAAATAGAAAATATGATAAATACCAATTTTGAAGGTTATGATGTTATTATTAGTAATCCACCTTATGTTAAAGAAACTGAACCTGTTGGAAAAGAAACAAAATTCGAACCCCAAAATGCTTTATTTGCTAAAAAAGATGGTTTATATTTTTATGAAGAAATTATCAAGAAAATTAGTCAGTTATCCACTAAACCAAAATTTGTAGCTTTTGAAATAGGATGTACTGAAGGAAAGGATATTGAAAAATTCGCTTTAAAACACTTATCCACAGCAAAAATAAGTATTGACAAAGATTTGACACAAAAAGACCGTTATCTTTTTATAGAATTTGAATAAAAAAAGAACATTCCTTCCATAAACAAAATAGGTGAGAAAAATGAAAAAAATAATTCCTATTTTGTTTGTATTTTTTCTATTATATGGATTTATAAATAAAGAAGAAATTTTAATACCTACAGACGCTATTCGATTTCGAGTGATTGCAAATAGTAATGATCCAATAGATCAAGAATTAAAAATGGAAGTAAAAAATGCTTTAGAAGAAGAATTGAATAAACTTATGGTTTCTGCTAAAAATAGCCAAGAAGCAAAGCAAATTATAGAAGAAAACATGGATAATATTCAAAATATTGTGAATAACTATACTACAGATAATAAAATATCTTTTGGTATGAATTATTTTCCCGAAAAAGAATATCATGGAGTTACCTATGAAAGTGGAAATTATGAATCTCTAGTCATTACATTAGGTAATGGAATAGGCAACAATTGGTGGTGTGTAATGTTTCCTCCGTTATGTTTACTAGAAGCCAAAAATGAAAATACGGATGAAATAAATTATAAATTTTATGTTCAAGAAATAATTGAAAAGTATACTTCATAAAAAAATTAAATCTCCATACAATGTAATGGGGACTTTTTTATGAAAGAAATACTAAATATTTTATTAATAGGGATTGCACTTAGTATGGATACCTTTTCTTTGTCTTTGGGAGTTGGAACTTACAATTTAGAAAGAAAGAAATGTGTACAACTAAGTTTATTAGTCGGAATTATGCATTTTATTATGCCTCTACTTGGAAATATAGTAGGAGATCAAATCATGCAATTTTTTTCTTTAAATAGCAATCTTTTTTTAGGATGTATTTTACTTTTTATAGCTATTAATCTTCTAATAGACATGGTAAAAAAGGAAGAAGATACAACGATTGATTTATCTTTATTTGGAATGTTTTTATTTGCATTTGGTGTATCTATAGATGCCTTTTCAACTGGCCTTGCATTAACGGCAATTACTAAAAATAAAATACTAGCCATGTTTTTATTTTCATGTATCAGCTTTATTTTTACTCTCATTGGTTTAAATATAGGAAAATATGTTTCAAAGAAACTAGGAAATAAAGCGAGTATCTTAGGATTTATTCTCTTGGTGATATTAGGAATCTTTCATATATGTAAATAAGAGTCAAAAAACTTTTAAAAATAAAGAATATTTGATATAGTAAAATATGAACAAAAGGAATGATTTTATGCAAAAAATAGAAATTCAAGGTGGTAACAACTTAACTGGCGAGATTTTTATTTCTGGTGCAAAAAACAGTGCAGTGGCCCTTATTCCGGCCGCGATTCTTTGTGATGAAGAAACAACAATCTATAATGTACCAGAAATATCCGATCGCGATGATTTAATAAAAATCATTGAACTTTTAAATGGAAAAGTAAAAGTAAATCAGGATATATTAACGATAGACTCTACACAGATAAAAAACGTTTATATTCCAGAAGAACTGTCTTCAAAATTAAGAGCTTCGTACTATTTTATGGGAGCACTATTAGGAAGAAATAAATATGTTGAAATTTCTTTGCCTGGTGGATGTAAAATAGGAAATCGCAAAATTGACTTTCACTTAAAAGGATTTCAAGCTCTAGGAGCAAAGATTATAGAAGAAGATAATAAATTAATTTTAACAGCCGATGAACTTAGTGGAAACAAAATATATTTAGATTTTGCAAGTGTTGGAGCTACAATAAATATTATGCTTGCTGCTTGTAAAGCAAAAGGAACAACGATAATCAACAATGCTGCTAAAGAACCAGAAATAGCCAATGTCGCGACATTTTTAAATAACATGGGAGCTAAAATAAGTGGAGCAGGAACAAGTAAAATCACTATCGAAGGAGTAGACTATCTTCATAAAGCCATGATTGAAGTAATTCCAGATCGAATAGAAGCTGGGACTTATATCATAATTGGATCTTTACTGGGTCAAAATCTTCGGATTAAAAATGTTATCAAAGAACATTTAACATCTTTAATAGCAAAATTACAAGAAATAGGTGTATCTATAGAAAGTGAAAACAATGATTTAATTATTAACAAAAAGGAAAAATTAAAAGCCTTTAATATAGCTACTTTAATTTATCCGGGGTTTCCTACAGATTTAGCCCAGCCAATGTCAGTACTAATGACTCAATGTGAAGGATTAAGTATCCTAGAAGAGACAATTTATTCCAATCGTATGGGACAAGTTCCATATTTAAATTCTATGGGAGCCGATATTACAGTGAGAAATCAAATGGCCTTTATAAAAGGAAAGACACCATTGATTGGCAATGATGTCGTAGCAAGTGATTTAAGAGCTGGAGCCTCTCTTGTAACCGCAGGTCTAATTGCTAAAGGAAAAACAAAAATTAGTGAAATTGAACACATTTTAAGAGGATACGAGCACATTGTAGAAAAACTATCAAAAGTAGGAGCCGATATTAAAATAATAGAAGAAGTATGAGTATGAAAAAGAGAAATAGAATAACAATTAAAAATTTAAAAAAAATAATCGATATTATTGAAGTAAAAAACATCAAAGAAACAGAATCATATAATTATATGCGAATTATTAAAGAAAATATAAATTTGGATAGAGCAAAGGTTTTGTATTTTCCGATTTATTTAAACAAAAATGATGATCAAGGAGGCTGGTATATATCAGACCGAGATCTTCGGGTTTATATAAATAATATCATTGAAAAAAATCCAAATGCTACATTTGTAGTTGAAAAGCAAATGTTAAAACAAATAACCAATTTAAAAGCAAAGTTAATAATTGTTAATAATATCATGGAAAGTATTGATAAGTTAAGCGATTATTATATAAAAAAAGTTCATCCAACAACCATTTTAGTAACTGGAAGTGTTGGAAAAACAAGTACAGTTGGACTAATTGAAAAAGTTTTAAAACCAAAAGTTTTAAGAATTTACTCCAAAAGAATAACACCAATTATTTTAAAAGCAAAAATAATGAATTATCTAACGGAAGATATTGAATATTTAGTTTTAGAAGCAGGTTTATTCTATCGGCATCATGTAAAATTTTTCAGTGAATATTTAAAACCCCAAATAGGAGTAATTTTAAATGTATTGCCAGAACATATTGGGATAGATCATATAAATACAACAGAAGATATTGTTAGATATAAATTAGAAGTTTTTCGGTATGCTACATATGCTTTAATAAATCAATCAGATAATTCACTAAAAGAAGTAAAATTTTTAGAAAATAAAATTCGTTATCGAGATTTTTCAATAGAAAGTCAAATAAAAGAAGTTTGGGATATTTCTAAATTTAATTCCAAGATTCATCTATACGTAAACACAGAACTTTCAAAAATTGAATATCAAGCAGCATTTGATATTGGAAAAATTATAGGCCTAAAAGAAGAAAAAATATTAAATCAATTAAACCATGCATCTCCAGTTGAAAACCGGACTCAAAAGAAAAAAATTTATAATCATAACATAATTTTTGATGGGGATGTATCTGGTGTAGCTAGATTTAGTCTATTTACAAAACATAATTATAAAAATGCTGTATTAGTAATTCGAGCTTTAACCGCGAATGGAGAAGAACAAGAGAACTATTCAGAATTAGAGCAATTTTTTTCACGCTTTGAAAAAGTCTATATTTTTGACGATGTACCTGAAAAACACATATTTACTTCTTCTAATGTTGAAATTGTAAAAAATCACGAATTTATTAAAAAAATCAAAAAAGATACTATGATCTTTTATCATTATGGAAGTTACTATCGCAAATTTAATAATTTTGCTTTAGAGAATCTAGAAAAGGTGATTGAATGAAAAAAATATTATTAATTCATGGTTGGGATTATGAAAATTATTATGGAAGAATAGATCATAATGCTTGGCAAAATCGGAAAAAATTTCTGGAAGAATTAAAAAAATATTATGAAATACGCTATCCAGATTTACCGGGATTTGGATTAACAAAAGAGCCAAATGTACATGGGTATACTTTAGAAGATTTTGCAAAATATATTCAGGAGTATATAGAAAAGACAAAATTTTATCCAGATTATATATTAGGATATTCTTTTGGTGGGGCAGTTGCAGTTACATATCATAAATTATTTAACCAACAAGTTTCACTAATTTTAATATCTCCAGCTTTAATTAGAAATAAAGATAATTCAAAAGAATTTATAAAAACTCCAAAAATTTTAGATCCGATTCGCGAAAAAGTACGTGATTTTTATTTAATTCATAAAATAAAAGTTCCAGAAATGGTCTACGGAACACCTTTCTTACGTAATAGCTATCAATCCATTGTTCGAGTAGAAATTATTGATGAATTAGAAAAAATGAATAAAAATCAATACATTATTATTTATGGATCCTTAGACAACATGGTTGATCCAAATAGAATGATGAATTCAGTAAGCAAAGAAGTGCTAGAAAGAATCAAAATAATTCAAAATGGCAGTCATGATATTGCAAATACGCATACATCAGAAGTAATAAATTTAATAAATGAATTTACAAATGAAGCACCAAAATTAACGAGAAAATAACATTTTCTCGCTTTTTTTACATATTATTTACTAGGAGAAAGCATGAAAAAAATAATTTTATTGACAATTACAATTGGAACAATATTAACTTTTTTTATTTATAAAAAACTTTATCATGAAGATATGAACATTGTTGCCTTAGGTGATGGAATAGCTATAGGACAAACAGCCTATAATGTAAAAGGATATAGTTATAATGATTATTTAAAAGATTATTATGAAGAAAACAGTATTTTAAAAGAATATATTACTGAATTTACAAATGAAAAAGAAACAACAGAAACTTTATTATTAAAATTACAAAACAACTATACTTTAGAAAGTACAAACACTTCTATCACTCAAGCCATTGCCAAAGCAAAGATCTTAACGATCGCTTTAGGAATGGATGAATTACATTTTGAAACAGAATTATCATCAGATAAAATTGCTAAATATGTAAAAAACATGGACAAAATCTTAAAAATGCTCCGTATTTACAACAAAAAATCCATTTATTTAATCGGTCTATATCCTACTAAGAAAATTTCAAAAGAAACTATTCAAAAGATCAATGAACAATTAAAAGCAATATGTGAAAAATATTCGATTATATTTATAGATATTACGAATATTAGTGAACAGAAAAACTATTTTTTTACTCCAAATAGCTATTATTTTAATTATAAAGCACATCAATATATAAGTGAAAAAATAATAGAAAATGTGTAAAATTGCTTGCCTCTTAAAAAAAGTATGATATAATACATAAGAAATGAATTTTCTATGCCTTGAATGAGGTATGGCGAAAGGAGAGTATTGTTATGAAAGCAAACATTCATCCAGAAATGAAAGAAGTAACGGTTACTTGTGCTTGTGGTGCAACCTTCAAAACAATGTCAACTAAAGATCATATTGAAGTTGAAGTATGCTCAGAATGTCATCCATTCTATACTGGAAAACAAGGAAAAGCAAGTCGTGCTGGTAATATTGAAAAATTTAATCGTAAATATAACATGAATAAAGAAGAAAAATAAGTCGTTTTTCTTTTTTTTGTGTTAAAAACATTATATAATAAAACTATATTAAAAGGAGGAATAGACATGAAATTATATATAGGAGCAGATCATCGTGGAAAAGAATTAGAAAACTATTTATATCAAACTTTAAAAGAAGTAGGAATAGATATAGAAATGACAAAATTACCGACTACAGATGAAGATGATTATCCGGATTTTGCCTTTGATATAGCTCAAAAAGTTGCTGAAAATCAAGACAATTTAGGAATATTGATCTGTGGAAATGGAATAGGTGTTTCAATAGCAGCAAATAAAGTAAAAGGAATACGTTGTGCAAGAGTTTTAACAGAAGAAGATGCTCATCATGCAAAAAATCATAATGGAGCAAATATGATAGCTTTCGGGGGAATTTCTCATGAAGAAGCCCTAAAAATTGTAAAGACTTTCTTAAATACAAAACCTGCAAGCGAAGAAAGACATTTAAGAAGAATAAAAAAAATAATAGATTATGAGAATGGAGCATATAATGGATTATAAAATCTATTTATATATATTTTTTTCTATGCTTTCTGCCTTTGCTTTATCTGGAATCAATTATGAAAAAATAATCCGGAAAAATCGTATATGGGAAACTAGAATACTTGTATTAATATTAAGCCTAATTCTTGGTTATCTATTAACTCAATTTGTTTCAGAATTTTTATAAGGAGAATCTTATGAAAAACAAAATCCTCTTAGCCGTAGTATGTATACTCACGGCTATTTTATTTATTGTAATCTTTTCAGTTAAAGAAGTAACTTCTCCAATACCCGTTTTAGAAGGAGAAACACCAATTATTATCCGACTTTTAAATGAAAGTGATAATTCTATAACAGAAATTAATTTAGAAGACTATATTATAGGAGTTGTAGCTGCAGAAATGCCTGCAAGTTTTGAAATGGAAGCTTTGAAAGCTCAAGCCATAGCAGCTAGAACCTTTGCAATGTATAAAAAAAACACTAGAAATTTAAATTATGATTTAATTATTGGAACAAAAGATCAAGCCTATAAAGATAATAAAACCTTATTAGCTCAATGGAATGTCAATTTCTTTCCCAATTATTTAAAAATTCGTGAAGCAGTAGAAACCACAAAAGGTCAAGTATTAACTTATAATAATGAAATCATTAATGCCTTTTATTTTTCAATGAGTAATGGTTATACGGAAAATTGTGAATTAGTTTTTTCTCAAGACCTTCCTTATTTAAATAGTGTATCTTCCGAATGGGATAATGAAAGTTTAACTAATTATAGTTTTACAAAAACAATATCTAAACAAGATTTTTGCTCATCTTTAGAAATTTCTTGCGATAACATTGAAATAAAAGATATAGTAAAAAGTGATTCAAACCGCATTTTATCTATAACAATTAATGAAAAAACATTTAAAGGAACCGAAGTACGGACAAAACTTGGTTTAAGATCTACCGATTTTACAATAGAGATTACAAATGATACAGTAAATATCACTACTAAAGGATATGGTCATGGAGTAGGAATGAGCCAGTATGGAGCCAACGGAATGGCAAAAGCCGGATATACTTATGAACAAATTTTAAAACACTATTATCAAAACACTGAAATCTCAAAATTATAGGTATAAAATAAAAAGAACCTCCCAAAATATGTATGAGGAGGATCAAGAATGAAAAAAAGAAAATTAAAAGGATATGTTTTACCAACACTATATTTAGTAGTTTTGGCTATGATGGTAGTTGGAATAACTTTTCTAAGCAAAAGTCTCTTAGAAAATCAAGTAAGTAAGGATGAAAATTATAATTACAGTACGAGTGTATTTGAAGAAACTACTGATCAACCAGTGAATAATGAAGTAAACACAGAAGAAGTAAAAATTGTTCGACCATACACTAGCGATCAAGTAAGTGTTGCGAAAGATTTTTACAATCGAGAAGAAAGTGCTGAAAATCAAGAAAATGCTTTAATTTTCTATGAAAATACCTATATGCCTAATACAGGAGTTCTTTATGAAAGTGATGAAGCATTTGATGTCGTAGCGATTATGGATGGAACAGTAAAAGAAATCAAAGAAGATGAAATACTTGGTCAAGTAATTACCATTGAAAATAGTACAAAGCTTACTTCAATTTATTATACTTTAGGAGAAATAAAAGTAAATAAAGGCGATAAGGTTACTATTGGTCAAGTAATAGCCACTTCCGGAACAAGCAAACTTCAAACAAACAAACCTCAAACTTTATTGTTTGAAACGTATATTGATGGTGTTTTAACAAATCCTAATACATTATTTGATAAAAACATTTCCGAATTAAATTAATCCCAACAGGGATTTTTTTAAAATGATTACTATATATTTATATGAAAACACTATTCAATATAAAGATAAAAAGCAAATAGAAGAAATAGAATTTCCAAAAGAAGCTATGCAATTTGGAAAAATTAAAAACATTTCTATTTTTGAACTATCGCTACATAAACTAATAGTAAGGCAAAAATGGGTAACTTTATTTAAAGCTCAAAAAATGAGCATTATAGTTCCAGCTAATTATACTGAAATGGATAAAGAAGTGCTTACAACAATTTTGAACAATTTGGGAATAACCCGTATTCAATATATAAAAGAAATAAATTTATATAATTTTAAAAAGAATCAAATATACTTAAATATTCATAAACACTATTTAATAATGTTAAAAAAAGAATACAAAAAAATTAATAGTTTTATTTATCCATTTTATATTTTTAATACATTAGAAAGCACTTTAAAATATATATTAAGCAAAGAAAAAAAGTCAAAAATATATTTATTAGGCAGTAATACTACTATTCCTAATATGGTAAATAAACTAAAACAAGAACGAATTTTTTATTATCATGACTATAAAAATCATTTAATTTCTAAAATACCTTAATTAGGTATTTATTTTTTATGTTGTTTTATGGTATAATTGCTTACAGTAAACAACGTAAGAAAAGAGTGTTTTGAGATGATAAGATTTGTAATAGTTGAAGATAATACGCAAATACAAGAAAAGATTAAAAAGTTACTAATAAAAATAAGTATTAGTACCAATCAAGATTATGAAGTGAAATATTTTGAAAAATACACTAAAGATTTGCAAAAAGAGATAGATGATCAAACCTTTAGAAAAGTATATATTATGGATATTGAATTAGATGGCAGCATAAGTGGTATAGAAATTGCTCAAAAGATTCGAGAAAATGATTGGGATAGTGAAATAATTTTTGTAACTAGTCATGATAAAATGTTTGAGACCGTGCATAGAAATATTTTAGAAGTATTTGATTTCATTGAGAAATTTCTAGATATGGAACATAGACTAGAAGAAGACATTTTAAAAATCATTAACAAAAAATATGATAAGAAAATTCTAAAAATAAGTGGAAACAATGTAGAATTAGAACTTCATATGAAAAATATTCTATATATTGTCAAAGAAGATAAAAAATCGGTAATTCACGCATTTGAGTCTAACGAATTTAAAACAAGTTTAACTTTAGAAAAATTATTGGAGCTTTTAGATGATAGATTCATAAGAACTCATAAAAGTTGTATTGCGAATAAAGATAGAATTGTTGAAAAGAATTATGCTAAAGGATATTTTATATTAGATACTGGTGAAAAAGTAGACTTATTATCAAAGAAATATAAGAAAGAGATAGATAAATAAATGATAAAAATATTTGAAATTATGGTTGGAATATTACTGTATAGTAGTTTTATTTATTTTATGCACAACGTTACTAAACTTGAATTTAGATATAGAAAGCTACTAGTAGTTTATATAATTATATATTGTATAATATACGGATTTTTAGTGTATTTCTTACAGCCAGAGATAACAACATCTATAACGTTTATATCAATAATTATGACATATAAAATTTTCACAAAAATTAGTAACAAAGATTTACTATTTTATACAATAGTTCAATGGTTAATAGGAATTATTTTAGATATTATAGTGATGATTTGTGTAAATATAATTTTTAAATCTGATTTTAGAATAATAGGATCTTTTTTGATGACAATAGCTTATTTCATAATCGGTAGTAATAGTAAGGCTATAAATTTTATTAATAAAATGAAGAAAAGATTATATGATATAAATTATTTTTCGTATCTTTTAATAGCTTTTATTATAATATACTTTTATTTAGGATCGTTTTGTTTAAAATATATGAATAATCAATTAGTTCCCGTAATGATCTTTTTTATTTCAACAACGTTCCTAGTTCTGATTGTTTCTTTTATAATTCAAATTTCTCAAATAAAATCTTTAAAGGAAAGTATAAAAATATTAACAAGAAATAATGAATTTTATATTGAAAGATTAGATGATTATAGAATTTTAAAACACAACTTGATAGCAAATTTAAATGGTATTAAAGCGGTAACAAATAAAAAAAGTGTCAGTTTAATAGATGATTTAATTTTGAAATATAAAGGAAAACTTAATTTACCTAAAAACTTTAAACAATTACCAACCGGAATCAACGGAATAATATATGAAAAAATATATAATGTAATAGATGATACGAAATTAAACATATCGATTAATAATAAAATAAAGAACAATATCATAGAAGTTTTAACAGCAAGAAATTATAACTTATTCTGTGAGGCATTGAGTATAGCCTTAGACAATGCCATAGAAGCATCTGAAAAAAGTAAAGAAAAATTATTGTTTTTGGAAATCCTTGAAGATAAGGAGAATTTAATTTTAAAAATTATTAATAGTTTTGAAGGCATGATTGATATAGATAAATTAGGAACAAAAAATTATACTTCAAAGAAAAAAGGAAATGGCTTAGGTTTGTTTTCTATTTTAAGTTTAAAAACCGTAACAATAACAACTTCTATTAAAGATAACAAATATTTTTGTACAATTGAAGTAAAAAAAATAAATGCAAGTTAATAAAAGGCACAAAAAAAGTAATGAGTCATTATAATAAATATAAATAATCATTACTTTTTTATTTTCTTGTTCAAAAAATTATAGCAAATCTTTATCAACAGTAGGTTCATCATAGAAGAAAAAAATACAAGCAGAAGAAATTGATCTAGAGAATAAATTTGCAATACTTGACAAAATATCTGTCAAAAACATATTGACCACACATCCTTTCCATTCTTTTGTTTAAATTTATATATATAAGTTTAAACCATATTTTTTTGAAAACTCTTATAATTATTAAATGGTGTATTACTAAGTTTATATATCAAAGGATTAATAACAATGGATTCCATCATAAGTGCATATAAAACAGTATTATGAAATAAAGGATTCTTAGTATAGATGAAAACTATTAAATATACAGTCAAAATTACCAAAGACAATATCTTAGCCCTTATCCTTTTATTTTTTCTGATTAATGGTCTAGCAGGTGTATCTGCCGGAGCAAAAAAGAGAAAAGATAAAAATCCAAAGATCCATATAATATAAGAGAAGGTAATTGGAAATTCACAATATTTGATTATAAGACAGCCTCCAATGTATACAGGAATAGTAGTGAGCCAACACTGAAGGCTTGTTTTTGCATGAAGTCCAAAACCATATAATCTAAGTGTTGAGTATACTATAGTTAATAGTAAAAGTTCTAAGACAAAATCAAATAGTATAGCTAATAATATTAAAACAGTTGTTTTTGTTGCCAAATTATAAAATGCTTCTAGACCATACCGTAGTTTTTTTTCCTCTAAAGATTCTATCTTTCGCTTTTCTTTAATAAGTTGTATTGATTTTTCAATAAACTTTTTTTTCACCCTACCACAACCCAACGGACTAATCATAACACTTTTATTTTGAAAAAAATTTTTGTGGAACTGAAAAGTCGAAAATGAGTATTCAAATAATTTTTTGATAAATAATTTGAGCTCCAAAAACATTTTTGATGCCAAAAAAGCATTTTTCACACCACTTCTAGACCAATAGTAATTTTTGAGAGTATAATGAGGTCTATCGTGGTTTATGTGTTTAAATTAAAATTGGCTCATGCTGCAGAATTTGTCGATGGATTTTAATTGTAGTTTATACATAGTCATGATAAAGTAATATTGAAGTAAAAGTAATAGGAAGGGAGTGAAGAAGATGTTACGAGGAACTGTTAAATGGTTCAACAATACGAAAGGGTATGGGTTTATCGAATATGGTGATCTTGAAGATATATTCGTACATTACTCAGCAATTCGTAAAGACGGTTACAAGACGTTAAAAGAAGGAAATATTGTTGATTTTAAATTAATAGAAACTGCTAAGGGACTACAAGCCATCGATGTTGAAGAAGTAATGTACACTGTTAATTAACACAAAACTGACTACTATACAGTAGTTTTTTTCCTGCCTTTCTGGTATAATGAACATAAGGAAGGTGATATCATGAGAATAGATATTCGGGGAGACAAAGTGAAAATAACAGAGGCAATCAAAAGCCAAATTGAAGAAAAGTTAGGAAAGTTAGATCAATATTTTGAAAATCCAGCGGAACTAAAAGCCTATGTCGTAGTTCGAATAAGAAATAAAGAACAAATTATTGAAGTAACAATCCCAACACCAAAATTCACTTTACGATCTGAAACTTCTGAAGAAAATTTATATACAGCAATTGATTTAACAATAGATAAACTAGAAAGACAAATAAGAAAAAACAAGACAAAAATGCGTCGTAAATTTAAAGACGTTATTCAATATGAAATGTTAGAAAATTTAAAAGAAGAAGAAAACAATTCATCTATTGTTCGTCGTAAAACAATCGAATTAAGACCAATGGATGAAGAAGAAGCAATTTTACAAATGGAATTAGTGGATCATGATTTCTTTGTATTTAAAAATATAAATACTGATAGTATTTCAGTAATATACAAAAGAAAAGATGGTTCATACGGTATTATAGATACTGAATAAAGCATATTCAAAAAATATGCTTTTTCTAAGCCTAAAGAACCCAGTTGCAATTATAAATAAAATATTGTAGAATAGTTCCCAATTTCTGGGGGCTACTATGGTAAAAAAACATAAAATAATTTATTTATTATTAACTTTTTTGTTTTGTTTGTTCTTGATGTATCAATTTGTTTTAAAGAAATATTATCCAATTTCTTACTTTTTTGAAAATCCAAATGTGATAAAAGATCTTTTGATTTGGAATTCTTATGATGATTCGCAAAAAAAATCTCTTTTATTAGAAGGAATAGAAAAAGAATTAAAGAAAAACGAAAATATAAATTCAGAAGAAAAAAGAAATTTGCTAACAAATTATCAAAACTATTTAGAAGAATACATTAAATATTATCGTGGGAAAGATTATTTAAACACTTTATTATCCACTAGATATATAAAAGTAAGCAAAGAACAATTTTCAAATTCCGATGTCATCGCGATGCTAGGAGAATACAACAATCAAACTCAAGAAATAAAAGTAGAAAATATAAACACCTTATTCCATGAAAAAATTCATGCTGATCGATCTTGGGGATTTGAAAATTTAAAAAGCAATCAATTTTATGAAGAAATTTATAGTGCTTTTATAAGTAAAGATTGTTCTTATGATGATTTAAAATCTGCACTTTCCTTAATAGGTGAATTAATTGGTCAAGAAGAACTTGAAAAAAGCTTGTTTTCTAAAAACTATAAATTTATTTGGCAGAATTTGGAAAGTTCATTTCCTAATAAAGAAAACGAAATAAGTAAACTAGAAGAAATTTTATTTAAAATTTATGAATTAGAATATCGAACAAATTCTATTACTTTAGATCAAATAAATGTTCAAAAAAATTATTTTCTAGAAATATATGAAATGCTTTATCAAGAAAAATATCAAGCCAAAACACAAGAGGATATCATTATTACCTTTTTAAAATATTCTTTTTTAAATCAAAATCCTTTTCCAAATATGAATTCGATAAATTATGATAACTTTAAAATTAATGAAAACCACGAAATTTCTATTATAAATCGCAAAGGATCTTTTGAAGAATTTGTAATTGAATATATGATAGAAAATAAAGAAAATGAAACGAAATATGCCTATAAATTATGGCAAACTGTAACAAATATAAAGGACAAAAGTCCCGATAAATATCAAACATTCTTAAATATGTATACACCATATTTTAGTAATTTAGAAATAAACGAATTATTTAATCAAATTATTTTTGCCACAGAACAAGACTATCAATATATAGCCAAATATACACTTCAAAAAAGAAGATGGCGAATAGAAAACAACAAATTTTTATAAGAATAGCTAAAAAAATCAAGAATTTTTGCTATTTTTCTAGAGTTTATGGTAAAATGTTAACGATGGAGGTTATAAACATGGGAATATTTAGAAAATTAATTGATTCCGAATATAAAGAATTAAAAAAGTTTGAAAAAATAGCAGATCAAATCGTTGCTAAAGAAGAAGAAATGGCCTCTTTAAGTGATGAAGAATTAAGATCTAAAACAGACGAATTTAAAAAAAGATTAGAAAATGGGGAAAAATTAGATGATTTAGTAGTAGATGCATTTGCAGTTGTAAGAGAAGCAGATTACCGTATTTTAAAAGAAAAACCATACTATGTTCAAATTTTAGGTGGTTTAGCTATTCATTTTGGAAATATTGCTGAAATGAAAACAGGTGAAGGTAAAACTTTGACTGAGACTATGCCAGCATATTTAAATGCTTTAGATGGTAAAGGCGTTCATATTGTAACGGTTAACGAATTCTTAGCAAAACGTGACTCTGAATGGATGGGGAATATTTTTAGATTTTTAGGCTTAACTGTTGGATTAAATATGCGTGAAATGAATCCAATGGAAAAAAAAGCAGCCTATGCTTGTGATATTTTATATTCTACAAACAATGAAATTGGATTCGACTATTTAAGAGACAACATGGTAGTTCGAAAAGAAGACCGGGTTCAAAGGCCTTTAAATTTTTGTATTGTAGACGAAGTAGACTCAATTTTAATTGATGAAGCAAGAACCCCATTAATTATTTCTGGTGGACGTCAAAATGCAAAGAATTTATATATGGATGCCGATAAAGCTGTAAAAAGTTTGAATGAAGAAGATTATATTGTTGATAATAAAACAAAAAATGTTTCGATTACTGAAAAAGGAGCCGAAAAATTAGAAAAATTCTTTCATTTAGAAAATCTATATGACTTTGGAAATTCTGCTTTAGTTCATCATATTAATAATGCTTTAAAAGCAAACTACGGATTTAAAAAAGATGTGGATTACGTAGTGGATAATGGAAGTGTGGTTATCGTCGATCCTTTTACAGGACGCTTAATGCAAGGTCGTCAGTTTAGCGAAGGGTTACATCAAGCAATTGAAGCTAAGGAAAACGTTAAAATTAACGAAGAAACTCAAACAATGGCAACGATCACATTCCAAAATTTATTTAGAATGTATAATAAGTTATCTGGTATGACAGGAACAGCAAAAACTGAAGAAGAAGAATTTAGAAATATTTACAATATGTACGTTATTCAAATTCCAACCAATAAACCAGTAATTCGTGAAGATTTACCTGACTTGGTTTATTCTACAGAAGCTGGAAAATATCAAGCAATAGTAAAAACAATCAAAAAAATTCATGAAACAGGTCAACCTATTTTAGTAGGTACAATTTCTGTTGAAAACAATGAAAAACTCTCTGCTATGTTAAAAAAGGAAGGCTTAAAACATGAAGTCTTAAATGCGAAAAACCATGCTCGTGAAGCAGAAATCATAGCTAAAGCGGGTGAAAAAGGTGCTATCACGATCGCAACAAATATGGCAGGACGTGGTACCGATATTAAACTTGGTGAAGGTGTAAAAGAATTAGGCGGTTTATGCGTAATTGGTACAGAAAGACATGAATCTCGTCGTATCGATAATCAGTTACGTGGACGTGCTGGCCGTCAAGGAGATCCAGGTATGAGCCAATTCTTTGTATCATTTGAAGACGATTTAATGCGTCGTTTTGGTACAGACAAAGTAAAAAATATGGTCATGGCTTTAGGATTAGTAGGCGATCAAGCTATTCGTTCAAAATCTTTGACGAAATCTATTGAATCTGCTCAAAAGAAAGTCGAAGGAAACAACTTTGATATGCGTAAAAATTTATTAGATTATGACAATGTTGTCAATGAACAACGAAGAATTATTTATGAACAAAGAAATGAAATCATTGATAATGAAAGTATTCATGACACAATAAAAGAAACATTTAGAAATACCATGGAGGATATCGTAACTGCTCATGTCAGCGAAGATGGAAAGTTTAAAGAAGAAGATATCAATCAAATTGTTGAACAATTAAATACCAATTATTTAAAAACAGAAAAAATTAAACCAGAAGAAATAAAAGAACTAGATGAAGGAAAAATGATTGATTATTTAACAAACTTAGTAAACGAAGATTATGAGTTAAAAATTAAAGATGCTCCAAATTTTGAAGAATTTGAAAGAGCAATTTCTTTAAGAATTATCGATTCTTTGTGGGTAGAACATTTAAATGCAATGGAAGGGTTAAAAGAAGGAATTTTCTTAAGACAATATGCTCAAACAAATCCATTACAAGCTTATACGATGGAAGGATATGAAATGTTTGAACAACTTTTAAACAAAATTGATGATACAATTTCACAATTTTTATTAAAAGCTAGTATTGAACAAAATTCAAATCGTACGCAAACAATAAAAGGAAAATCAAATGATTCTAAAGAAGCAGAAAAGAAAACTCCTATAAAAAAAGAAAAAAAGGTTGGAAGAAATGATCCGTGTCCATGTGG
>ERZ1643246.366-NODE-366-length-59717-cov-6.081828_pt1 | contig 59717 bp, 60 predicted proteins | sample MGYA00579265_ERZ1643246 | MGnify/ENA primary metagenome ERZ1643246 (study PRJEB29033, sample SAMEA4952261) | chicken gut metagenome | biome: Broiler Chicken; feature: Gastrointestinal Tract; material: Caecum | place: Ireland | collected 2018 | study: Broiler... | reverse complement strand
ATATCTTATCATAGATTTTCAACCAAATGATTCCATTGTTGTTCATTCTGGCATAGTTAATGAAAATTCAGCATTAATGTACGCTTCAGGATATTTTGATGAATTGATAAAGTGGATGCGCACGCAGTTTTCATTATAAAGGTTATGTGTCGAATTGACCTGCGTGGCTTTATATATCCTTGAACTATTCAATTTTTTCAGCGATAATTTTCTCCCGTTGACTTCCGCGAGAACTGTGCTACGATAGCCACGACGAGGGGCAAAAATTCGGAGAGAACACCATATTGACTTTTATATCGTTTTATGCTATATTTATTATACAATATATAGTAATCGGGAGATAATGTTGTGATTAATCCAAAATGTATTAGCGAGCAATTAATGTACTTAACTGTAAGATTGGTTTCCGGAAATAACACAGCAACTGGGTTTATTTATGAAACTCCAAATAAAACAAATGTCATTATTGGGAATAGACATTTTGCGGAAAAGACTGATAAACCCGATTATTCTAAAACCACTATTAAAGATATAATATCTTTAGAATTACATTTAAAAAATGGGACCAATGCACTAGTGCGTGATTATGTGGATTGGTATTTACATCCAAGTTGCGATTTAGCTTTTTTCAACCTTGACGATTTATTAAAAAAATATCCAAATTCATATTATTTTTTAAAATTGACTAGCCAAAATATTCCAAGTCAGTCTACTTTGGATGATTTGTGTGCTTTAGAAGATATAGTTATGGTCGGATATCCAGATGGACGCTATGATGCAGCCAATAATTATCCCATTTTTAGATATGGAAAAACTGCTACACATCCCGCAGTGAATTATAATGGTCAAAAAATAGGGATGATAGATGTGCCGTGCTTGCCTGGCTCTTCTGGTTCCCCAGTTGCAATTGTAAACGAAGGAATATATTATAAAAAGAATGGAGCAACCACAGTAGGTAGTCGGTTTATCTTTTTAGGAATAGAAGTTTCTATGCCGTGCAAATATCATGATGTTTATGAAAAAGATAATAATGGTGAGTTAAAAGTCACAAATAAGTATTATTACTTGCATGATTTAAGCCTTGGTAATTATATAAAATCTGAAGAGTTGTACGGCTTTAATAGTATTTTTGCGACCTTAAGCATTTAGAGTTTTATTTGTATAGCAAAGATAATTTTCAAAAATTGAGACTGGTATAAATTTGGTATAAATCCCAGATAAAAGCTATGTTCTTGAAGGTTACACGACAAAAATAAGTAGTCAAAAAGCTCTGCAATAACCTTTTAAGTTGAAAAAATTGGGCCATTTTGCGAAAATTTGACCTCAATTTAACGGTATTCAAGAATAAGGAACGACTCCTAAGGGGCCGTTGTGGGTTCGATTCCCGCCGGGAGTACCAAAAACCAAAAGTCCGCAAAATATGCGGACTTTTGGTTTTTGTATGCATGGACAAAAGGAAAATAGTTGTCAACCCATAAATAGAAGGCACAAAAAGATGCTATTTTTATATTTGTATCACACATAGTACTTCAAATTTATATAAATACGGACAATACGGCATGATTTGACTTATTTATACGGTATAGGGCGCACAGGATCAGGCACGTGCCTGCCGATGCACTTAGCCATCCAGACCATATCGTACCACCTCCCGAATTTGCTGCCGCAGTTTGCAAACATGCCCACTGTAATATAGCCCATGCGTTCATGGAAGTTTACGCTGTCGGCATTAAGATATTCGTCCTCCGCCACGGTGCAGGCTATACATGCATACAAATTTACTATCCCCTGATGTGCGAGGGCCTCTTCAAGCGCGGCGTAGAGCTTTGCCCCCACGCCCGAGCGCCTGCAATCGTGCTTTACGTATATTGTGGTTTCCACCGACCAGTCGTAGGCAGAACGATCTTTGAACCTGCCGGCATGGCAATAGCCCATCACCGTTCCTTCATGCTCCGCCACCAGATACGGGTAGAACTGCTTTACAGCGGCGACTCGCCGACCGAACTCCGCCGCATCGGGGGCGTCGTCTTCAAACGTGACTGCTGTATTTTTTACGTAGTGGGAATAGATCTCTGCGAGCGCGGGAACATCATCCGCGCGCACGTCCCTTACAATGATTTCCATAATATGCAATCGCGCCGCGGCTGTGCCGCGGCGCTCTCCTTTCAGCTTACTTTTTCTATGTACTGTATTCCGTCATGACCGCCGTAAAAATCGCGCGAGGAAAAATAGTCCGTCTTGAGCACAGCATCGCGCATCGTCTGATCGCTGTAATAATCGGCCGCTTCATAAAGGAAATTGAGCACATACTGCCCGAATCCGCCCGTTTCGTAAGTTTCGGTAAACGGATAGCGCGTCCACACGGTGCCGTTTTCGACATAGACGTCAATGGTCGAGAAATACACGTCGTCTATAAAGATACCCGACTCGTGGCTCACAAACACGCTATCCAGTTTGGAAAACATGCTTACGCCGTGATAGAGCCTTGTGTTGTAACTGTATCCGCTCAGATGCAGCAGTGTGGGCAACACGTCGTACGTATTGCAGAATTTGTCGATCTTTGTGCCCGCCTGCAGTGCGCTGTCAAGGTCTTTGCTCGCGGTAAAGTTTATGCCGGAATACTCCTCAAGCCCGATCGCTTCGACTTTAAGATCCATGCTGCCGCCGTACCATATGAAGCAGGGCACGGTATAGACATTGGTGTTGTAAAACTCCGAGGGATCTATACCCTTCATCAGATAGTTCATCTGATCGTAATAGGCCGAGTGGTCGGCATAGAACATAAACACGGTATCGTCGAGCTTACCCTGGCTTTCGAGGTCTTTTACAAGCATGTTGACGCCGCGGTCGAGATCCATTATACCGGCCTGATAGCGCTTGTAGCGAAGGAACATCTCTTCATAGCGCTCCTGCTCCATGAGATAATCCTCGTCTATGCCCGCAGTGCCGCTCACGAACGTCTGCGGGAACCTGTCGATCAGCTCGTAATACTCCTCCATGCCCTTGACGAGGCACTGTTCCGAGAAACGCTCCTTCTTCTCCTCGCTCATCTCTCCCGTTGAAACTTCGCCCTTTGCCGAAGGCGTGCTGGCAAACGGGTAGTTGCCGAGATCGTATAGATCCTTATACGATCCGTGCGAAGTGAGCGTCATGATCTGCGTAAAGAACGGGCCGCCGTCCGTCTTTGTGATGTCGTCCATGTACCATCTGAAGATGTTGGAATCCTTATCGAGATCGTTGAACCCGTCTTTATCGGTGCTGCCGGGGAGCATGGTCATGTCTTCGAGGAAATGCGTGTACTTATAGCCGTATATACTGCCGAACACTTTGTTGCGGTCGTAATAATCCCCGGTATTGGCGTGGAAATAATTTGTTGTGTAGCCTTCGCCGGAGAGTATGTTGGCATATGTATACGGTATGCTCGTGCCGGCTATATTTGCCGGTTCAAGTCCGACCACAGACGGATAGCTGCCCATAATGGAGAGCGCCTCCGAGCAGTTGGTCTTGTCCCTTGCGTGGAAGTCGGTCATGGCGATCCCACCTTCTGCCATGGCGTACAGCGTGGGTGTGTACTCCTTGTTGATCACATACCACTCGCCCGACTCTATGACGATGAGCACTACATTTTTACCGTCGATGGCGCCCGTATAGATATCTTCGCCGTAGACGCTGCTGCTCATTTCGCCTTCCCTGAAATAGTCATCGATCTCATCGCTGCCTACTTCATCCACATAAGTGGAGCCGGAGAGCGTGTTGCCGATATTCACGACAAAATATCCGTAAGTGCCGAACTCGCAGAAGGCCTTGGCGGTAAATTTCTGTTCGGAATACAGCTCGCTTTCGTCGTAAAAGATGCTCAGCTCGTCACTATCTTCCGTAAAGATGCTCTCCGACGCGGAAAAACTTTCTACCGTGAACGCATACAGTATGCCTGCGCAGCATTCGGCAAGTATAAACGCCACGAGCATTATGATCACAGCGTTGCGGGTAAACGTCCCCTTGGGAACGGCGTATTTGCGCGTGAAGACTATAAGCCCCGCAAGTGAGCCGCCGAACAACAGCACGGCGCCGACAATCAGCCACCAGTTGAGGAAGCTAGCGTCGACGACGCCCGTCACTTCCGAAACGAGATTGAGCATACTGAAACTGAACACCATGCCGCTCATGGAATACAGCGCCTCGTTTGCGATCGACAGCACTATCTGCAGGACGAGAACGAACGAAAAAATCGCAAGCTGGGCGGGCGCGTTCGGAATGACCAATATTATGAGCGCGATTATAAGAATGACCGCCAGATCCAGGCCGAAATAGGTCGGAAGGACTCCCAGTCCCATACACACGAAAGTAAGTATTTCGAGCAATATGGCGATAATAAGATAACTGCCCGCAAAAAGGGCGCTCCTTATAAGCAATCTTTTCATCTCTTTAGTTACTCCCGGGCGCGCGGCCTTCCGCCGCCCTGAATATTCAAATGACGGGGCACGAATCATGCCCCGTACAACAAACTTATTTTATTTGTCTTCTTCCTGCGCACCGTCGGAAACTTTTGAATTTGCGGCGAGCAGATCCCTTATTTCCGCAAGCAATTCCTCAGTCGTAGGTTTGGGGGGTTCTTCGGGGGCAGGCGCCTCTTCGGCAAGCAGCTCCGCCTCCGCCTTTGCCCTGGCTTCGTCGGCAGCCATGCCCTGCTTAACGAATTTCTTTGCGCGCTTCCTGAGTTCCTTGTCGCGACCGGCCTTTGTGCCGAGCTTTGTGCCCGCGTCCCTTATGGTGTTTATTATCTTGACTATGGCAAACACCACTATAGCTATCAGGATGAAGTCAAGCACTGCCTGAATGAGCGTGCCCCAGTTTATCACCAGTGAATTTTCAATATCGAGCACCCGGTTGCCCATGCCGTCGTCTATGTACACACCCTTGAGCACTGTACACAGCGACGAAATGCCGTTCTCCTCGCCGCCGACGGCCCAGTTGATGAGCGGCATGATTATATCGTTCGTAAGACTTGTAACTATCGCGGTGAACGCGGCGCCGATCACAACGCCTACCGCAAGGTCGATCACATTGCCGCGCGTTATAAATTTCTTGAACTCTGCCCAAAGCTTTTTAATTGCCTTCATTGAATGTTTCCCCGCGTGTCAGATAAGTTCGTTTGCAAGCGCTTCAAGCTCGGCGGCATTTTCGGCAGAAAATGCAGCGCGGATCTTCACCGTATTTTCTATGTAGTCGAGATCTTTGCAGCAAGCAAGCCTTTCGCGCATAAGCTTGGCAGAGATGGGCGACCACGTGCCGTTTTCGATGAATCCCACCTTCCTTGCGCGGAAGTTGCGCTCGGCAAGGCAGTCGATGAATTCCCTCATGCAGGGGAACAGTTCGGCATTATAGGTAACCGAGGCGAGCACGAGTTTGCTGCACCTGAACGCCTGCGCCACGCACTCCGCCCTGTCGGTGCGGGCGAGGTCTGCAAGCACCACCTCTTTGCCCGCCTTTTTAAGAATATCGGCAAGCATGCCGGCCACGGCCTTGGTGTGGCCGTAGATAGACGCATAGGCTATCATCACTGCCTCGCTTTCGGGGCGGTAAGACGACCATGTGTCATACAGCCCGATGTAATGCGAAAGACCGCCTTCAAGCACGGGGCCGTGCAGGGGGCAGATCTTGTTTACCTGAAGCATTGACACCTTTTTGAGCACGTTCTGCACCTGCACTCCGTACTTGCCGACTATGCCGATGTAGTAGCGCCGCGCCTCATCGTCCCATGGCTGCTGCACGTCGAGCGCGCCAAACTTGCCGAACGCGTCCGCAGAGAAAAGTATCTTATCCGTTTCGTCGTAAGAGAACATCACTTCCGGCCAGTGCACGAGGGGCGCCATGACAAAACGGAGCGAATGCCTGCCCAGGGAAAGGATGCTGCCATCGCCAACGGTGAGCGCATTTTTTACTTCAAATCCGAAATACTCCTTTATCATGGTGAAGGTCTTTGCGTTGCCCACGACCTGCACGGAAGGGTATTCTTTGATGAATGCCAGAATATTTGCCGAATGATCGGGCTCCATGTGATGAACGACTAAATATGCGGGCTGACTGTCGCCGAGCACAGCTTTCACATTGGTCATCCACTCTTTGCCGAAGGCCGCGTCGACGGTGTCGAGCACGGCGACCTTTTCATCTTTTATAATATAGGAATTATAAGACATCCCGTCGGGCACCTTGTACATACCTTCGAACAGGTCTACGGCATGATCGTTTACGCCGACATAATAAATATCTTTTTCAACATTGAACATGGGTAAAGCGGGTATTTCCTTTTGCAAAATTTAATACATTAATATTATATAGTCAGATAAAAACAAAGTCAATTTTTCAACGCAGTTAATTTTTAAGGCAGACCGGATAATTATTCCTGCACTACCTTATCTGCCCTTCGCCGCGCACTACATATTTATACGAAGTCAGCTCGTTCAGCCCCATAGGCCCGCGCGCATGCAGCTTCTGCGTGGATATGCCCATCTCGCAGCCCAGCCCGAATTCTCCGCCGTCGGTAAAGCGGGTTGAGGCGTTCACGTACACTGCGGCGCTGTCCACCGCGGAGACGAAATACGAAGCGGCTGCCTCGTCTTCGGTGACTATGCAGTCACTGTGCCCCGTGGAGTGAACAGCGATATGCTCCACAGCCTGCTGCACCGAATCCACTACCTTTACCGCCATCACATAGTCGAGGAACTCCCTGTCGAAGTCGCCCTCGCCCGCCGGCACGCAGTTTTCGCGGCCGCCGAGTATGGCGTAAGATCTTTCGTCCAGCTTGAACAATACGGGGTTTACCGGCCTTTCAGCCACCAGCTTCTGCCACAGCTCGGGCAGGAATGACTGCGCAATGCCGCCGTTTACAAGGCATACCTCCATCGCGTTGCACACCGAGGGGCGGCTGCACTTGGCGTTTTCAATTATTTTAAGCGCCATTTTACTGTCGGCAGCAGCGTCTGCATACACATGGCAGATGCCGGTACCCGTCTGTATGCAGGGCACTTTCGCATTCTGTACGCAGGCATCTATAAGCCCCTTGCCGCCGCGCGGTATCAGAAGATCTACAAGTCCCGTTGCAGTCATTATGTCGGACGCGCTCTGGCGGGAGGTATCCTCAACGAGGTTTATGAGATCCCTGTCGAGCCCGACGCACGCAAGCCCCGCACGCATCGCCTCGACTATGGCACGCGCCGAGCGGTAGGCCTCCTTGCCTATGCGCAGCACGCATACGTTGCCGCTCTTTATGCACAGCGCGGCGGCATCCGAAGTGACGTTGGGCCTGCTTTCATAGATTATCGCAACGACGCCGAGAGGCACGCTGAGCTTGGTGACGACTATGCCGCTGGGACGGATCACTTTATCAAGTTCCCTTCCGACAGGGTCGGGCAAGGCTGCCACCTGACGAATGCCATCCGACATGCCCTCTATTCTCTTTTTATCGAGGCGCAGCCTGTCGATCATCACTTCGGAAATGCTCCCCTCCGCCGCTTCGACATCGAGGGCATTTGCCGCAAGTATGGCGTCGGCGTCGGCGACGAGACGGTCTGCCATTGCGAGCAGCGCCTCATTCTTTTCAGCAGCGCCGAGCATTGACGCAGCCGCCTTTACCTTATTTGCCCTGACAAGTATATCGCGAGTAGTCATGACTTTTTACCCTTGAAGCGCGTTCCGGCGCTCTTACCTTCAAGTATATCGTAGAGCACGGAAGGGTCGCTGCCGCGCGCTATCACCATATCCATGCCGCTGTCCATGCACATCACGGCGGCCTGCAGCTTGGTGCACATGCCGCCCGTGCCGAGCTTGCTGCCTGAACCTCCCGCGGCGGCATACAGTTCGGGAGTTATCTCCTCCACCACGTCCACCAGTCTCGCGCTGCTGTCCGTGCGCGGATCTCCCGTGTACAGTCCGTCCGTATCGGTAAGCAAAACAAGCAGATCGGCCTTTACGCTCACGGCGACTATTGCGGCGAGCGTATCGTTATCGCCGACGGCGATCTCCTTGGTGGCTATGGTGTCGTTTTCGTTTATGACGGGAATTACTCCCATGGAGAGCAGCCGCCCGAGTGTATTTTCGAAGTGATTTCGCCTCTCGGGATTTTCGACGTCTTCGGCGGTGAGCAGGATCTGCGCCACCGTGCGGTCATACTCGGAAAAAAACTTATCGTAAGTGTACATCAGCTCGCACTGCCCCACTGCCGCCGCAGCCTGTTTGCCGGGAATATCGGCGGGTCTTTCGGGCAGATGGAGTTTGCTCACGCCCATGGCGATCGCGCCGGAAGAGACGAGTATGACCTCGTTGCCGCCGTTGTCGAGGTCTGCAAGCACCCTGCACAACCTGTCTATTATCCTAAGATTAACTTTGCCCGTCCTGTGCGAAAGCGTGGACGAACCTACCTTTACAACCAATCTCATAATCTTTACCTGTATGTTATTTTATAATATTACGGCCGTTTAGTCAAACGAATTGGTCAAAGGTATTTTTTATCAGCGCCGGCTGCCTGCCCGCGGTTTACGGCACGAAAATGCGGCGGAACCGACTAAACGGTCCCGCCGCACATTCAGGCGATAAATTTTTATCAGACAACGCCCTGGGCCATCATCGCGTCGGCAACTTTCTTGAAGCCCGCGATGTTCGCGCCCATGACGTAGTTGCCCTCGTAGCCGTACTCCTTTGCGGCCTCGTCGATGTTGTGGTAGATGTTCACCATTATGTTTTTGAGCTTAGCGTCAACCTCGTCGAACGTCCAGAACATCCTGCCGGAGGACTGCGCCATCTCCAGCGCTGAGGTAGCAACGCCGCCAGCGTTCGCCGCCTTGGCGGGAAGGAACACAACGCCGTTTTTCTGGAAAATCTCGATGGCATCGAGCGTGGAAGGCATGTTGGCGCCCTCGCCCACATACTTGCAGCCGTTGTTCACAAGGATCTGCGCAGACTCTGCATCGATCTCGTTCTGCGTTGCGCAGGGAAGGGCTATGTCGCAGGGGATCGTCCAGATACCCTTGCAGCCTTCGGTGTAAACAGAGCCGGGCACGCGCTCGGCATATTCCTTTATCCTGCCGCGCCTGACTTCCTTGATATCCTTTACCACCTCGAGGTTTATGCCGTTCTTGTCATAGATATAGCTGTTGGAGTCGTACATCGCAACCGCCTTGGCGCCGAGGGACTGAGCCTTCTGGCAGGCGTAGATGGCAACGTTGCCGGAGCCGGATATAACTACAGTCTTGCCCTCGAAGCTGTCGCCGCGGGCCTTGAGCGCCTCTTCGGTGATGTAAATAAGGCCGTATCCCGTGGCCTCGGTCCTTACAAGGCTGCCGCCGTAGGTGAGGCCCCTGCCGGTGAGCACGCCGACGTGTTCGTTGCGGATCTTCTTATACTGCCCGAACAGATAGCCTATCTCCCTGCCGCCTACGCCGATATCGCCGGCGGGAACGTCGGTATCTGCGCCGATGTGGCGGTAGAGTTCGGTCATGAATGCCTGGCAGAAAGCCATGATCTCACGGCCGGACTTGCCCTTGGGATCGAAGTCGGAACCGCCCTTACCGCCGCCGATAGGGAGGCCGGTGAGGCTGTTTTTAAGTATCTGTTCAAGTCCGAGGAACTTGATTATGGAAAGGTTCACCGAAGGATGGAAGCGAAGGCCGCCCTTGTAGGGGCCGATGGCGCTGTTGAACTGCACCCTGTAACCCTTATTTACCTGCACCTTACCCTTGTCGTCTACCCAGGGCACGCGGAACATAACCACCCTTTCAGGCTCGACAAACCTTTCAAGCAGGCCTGCCTTTTCATACTCGGGATGCTTTTCCACTACGGGCGCAAGCGTCGTGAGGATCTCCGTCGCTGCCTGATGGAACTCAGGCTCGTTAGGGTTGCGCTTTTTAAGATTTCTTAAAACTCTCTCAACATATGTCATACAATTACTCCTGACGCGCGCCGCACGGCGCACTTGATTTTCATTAGAGCAATTATAACATACGCTTAACTCTTTGCCAAACACTGAGCACAAAAAAAATTATAACGATTTTTTATAAAAGCTATAAGTTTTGCTAATATTTGTTCTGATATGCAACATTTCCGCCGCTTTTAAGCTGCGCAACGCCTTGAAACACGACAAATCACAATATAAGTTCAGCTTATATGATCGTTGTCCGATCTTAAATTTCCTCCGCAACCCGTCCGCAAAACTGAAGCGGCAGACCCCGACCGGCAGCCAAAAGCGCGCGCAAAATTAAAAAAAGACGGAAACAAGCAGAAAATCGCTTGTAATTTGATCAAAAATGTTATAAAATCAAATAGCTGTGCAGAGATGGCGGAGTGGTCGAACGCGCACGACTCGAAATCGTGTTACGTGGGAACACGTACGGGGGTTCGAATCCCTCTCTCTGCGCCACGCTCGGGAGGCTTCGGCCTCCCTTTTTGCGTGGCGCAGAGAGAGCATAAGAAAGCACGCGGTTCGGGCTTCGGCGCAAGCCGTGCTCTGCCGCGGCTCCGCGCAAAGCGTGGAAACGGCAGTATATCGCTCTGCGCGAGATTTACGGATAACCCGATAAAATCCGTTACGCTCGGGAGGCTTCGGCCTCCCTTTTTGCGTGGCGCTTTACTTTTTTACTTTATTGAGTACGTCATGCAGTTGCCTATACCACCTCCGCCGTGTTATAATGTATGCATGGATATGAGAACGACCGTAAAATATCTCATCGTCACGTTTGCCATAACTTACGCCTGCTGGTGGGGCGTTGCCGCGCTTACGGCATACACCGAGCTTGCCTACGGCGACCCGTTGCCGACCGCCATTTACATAATCGGCAACTTCGGCCCCGCCATCGCCGCACTGCTCTGCATAGGCGGCAGACCATATCTGCGTTCACTGAAAAATTTCCTGTTTTCTTATAAAAAACACGGCATTTGGATATTTCTGCTGTTCGTTGCAATGGTTGCGCTTACCGTGGGCCTTTCTTCACGGGAATGGAACCCGCAGATGACCGCGCTGAATTTTTTTATAAGCCTTATCGGCTCCACCTTTGTTTACGGCGGCGAGGAAGAACTCGGCTGGCGCGGAATCCTGCAACCGACGTTATCCAAGAAAATAACTTTCCCGCTCGCCGCGCTCGCGTGCGGCGCAATATGGGCGCTGTGGCACCTGCCGCTGTGGTTCATCGAAGGTCATCCCAATCAGTCCATGCCGTTCTGGATACAGGCGACGCTCGGCATATTTCTTTGTTTCTGGCTGGGCATAATATACGATCGCTCGCGCTGCCTGCCGCTGTGCATGCTTTTCCACGGCTTGACGAATGTGCTGCTTTCGTCGTTTGTATTGAAGTTGTATTGGATATTGATAGTCGGCATCGTCATTATGACGGCCGCAGCGGTCCTTCTTTGGCTCGCAGACATAAAAAAACAAAAGCACACCGAAGAGACCGACATGAAAAATAAGCCACAGGAGAAAAATTATGAACATAAATAAGGAAATGTGGAAATGGACGAGGGCGCCGCAAAATTTTGCGATCGCCGAAGACAAAGTCGAAATAGTGACCGCCCCGCACACCGACCTGTGGCAGCGCACCTACTACCATTTCCGGAACGAAAGCGCTCCCGTACTGCAAATGAAGACGCGCGAAAAATACTTTTCTTTCACCGTAAAGGCCACATCGGAGGGTAAACACCGCTTCGACCAGTGCGGCGTCGCCGTTTATTTCGACAGCGAAAACTGGCTGAAGGGCTCCGCCGAATACGAGAACGAAGAATTCGCGCATCTCGGCAGCGTGGTTACGGTAAACGGCTATTCCGACTGGGCCACGACCGAGATACCCGCGGAAATAAGAACGATATGGTACAGGCTGAGCCGCCGCGGGGACGACTTCTGCATAGAGTGCTCCTTCGACGGTAAAAAGTTCAGTCAGATGCGCATCTGCCACATGCCCGCCGCCACCGGCGAAGTTCCGTTCGGAATATACGCGTGCAGCCCTGAAGATTCGTCGTTCAAAGCCACGTTCACCGACTTCGAATTCGGCGAATGCAAGTGGGCCGCACACGACGGTCAGCAACCGGATAAGCAGTAATTTGATGAATTTTAATGCATTATACCACGCATAGTACTATTAAAACCGATATCAGACGTACATCGCATAGTATTTTATCCCGTTTTTCGCCAAATGATCGCAGCAGGCGACCTATTGCCTGCTGCCTTCCAAGCCCCGCAGACACCCCACAAAATCCACCATTGCGCCTCTGCCCGATGCCGGCGGCGCAATTTATTTTATATTGTTGACAATTTGCGCACGATGAACTATAATCAAATCATATATAAATCGCAGCAGGCAAAAGAAAATGATCAGTTTGGACAAAGTTTATCACGCAAATTACGTACTGAAAGACGTCGTGCGCAGGACGGACATAATCTATTCCTCCACTCTTTCCGAGATCGGCGGTTGCGAAGTTTACCTGAAGACAGAAAACCTTCAGGTGACCGGTTCGTTCAAAGTGCGCGGAGCTTACTATAAAATTTCCCAGCTCAGCGAAGAGGAAAAATCTCACGGCGTTATAGCCTGCTCTGCAGGAAACCACGCGCAGGGCGTTGCACTGGCTTCGAAAAAATTCGGCATCAAGTCTGTGATCTGCATGCCTGACGGCGCCCCCATCTCCAAAGTCGAGGCCACAAAAAGTTACGGCGCCGAAGTCGTGCTCGTACCGGGCGTCTACGACGACGCGCACAATTATTCGGAGAAGCTGCGCGACGAAAAGGGCTACACCTTCATACACCCTTTCGACGACGAGGACGTCATCGCGGGCCAGGCGACGATAGGGCTTGAGATAATAGAGCAGCTTAAGGACGTGGACGCCATCGTGGTGCCCGTGGGCGGAGGCGGGCTCATTTCCGGCGTTGCGTTTGCAATAAAGTCGCTCAACCCCGCGATAAAGGTATACGGCGTGCAGGCTGCCGGCGCGCCGAGCATGATAAAGTCGCTTGCAGACGGCAAGGTTGAGACGCTCGATTCCGTATCCACAATAGCCGACGGCATTGCGGTGAAAGAGCCGGGCGTTCACACCTTTGAACTGTGCAGAAAATACGTGGACGGAGTGGTTTCCGTCACCGACGACCAGGTGAGCGCGGCCATACTCGCTCTCATCGAAAAGCAGAAGATGATAGCCGAGGGCGCGGGCGCCGTTTCTCTTGCCGCTGTGATGTTCGGCAAGATACCGGGCATAGCCGGCAAAAAGGTAGTATGCCTTATATCCGGCGGCAACATAGACGTGACGATTCTTTCGCGCGTGATAAACCGCGGACTGCTGATGAGCGGACGCACAACTACAATGACGGTGGAACTTTTGGATAAACCCGGCCAGCTGGTGGCCGTCTCCGCGATAATCGCAGGCTGCGGCGGCAACGTGATAGGCGTGCTGCACGAACGTTCCAACGAAGGATCGGACGTAAACGGCTGCTATCTGAGACTGAACATCGAGACGCGCGACTTCGCTCATATCAAAGAAATTGAGGACGCGCTGAAATCGCACGGCTTCAAGCTGATAGACGAAAGGAGAAAATAATGAAGACTGTATCTACCGACAGGGCGCCCGCGGCGATAGGCCCCTACTCCCAGGCAAAAATTTACGGCGGGATAGTTTACTGCTCGGGTCAGATCCCCGTAAACCCCGCAAGCGGAAACATCGAGGCCAAGGACATCGAGGGGCAGACCGTGCAGGTATGCGCGAACATATCTGCGCTGCTCGAAGCGGCGGGCTCCTCCCTCGGAAAGGTCATAAAGACGACATGTTTTCTTTCCGACATAGCAGACTTTGCCGCATTCAACAAGGTATACGAAAAATACTTCGTATCCTGCCCCGCGCGCAGCTGCGTAGCAGTAAAAGACATACCCAAGGGCGCGCTTGTAGAGATAGAATGCATAGCAGAAACCTGAATGCAGGCGGACGGCACATTCCGTCCGCCGTTCATTTTGCCTCAAGCGTTTGACTTGAAGGCAAAAACACTGTATAATATTTTATAAGTTTTTTATCAAATAGCAAACAGGAGTGAAAAAATACCAATGAAGACTGCCATAGTTACAGACAGCAACAGCGGCATAACCCAAGCACTTTCGGCGGATCTGGGAGTTTACACCATCCCCATGCCCTTTCTTATAAACGGCGAGCAGTTCCACGAGGACATCAATCTCACGCAAGAGCAGTTCTACGAAAAGCTCAAAGACGACAAGGCACAGATATCGACCTCTCAGCCCAGCGCATACGACGTGGGCGAACTATGGAAAAAGTTACTGGGTGAGTACGATGACATCGTGTGCATACCCATGTCGAGCGGACTTTCGGAGACCTGCCACACCCTTACCCATCTTGCCGAAACGGAGTTTGCCGGCAAGGTGTACGTCGTGGACAACAGGCGCATTTCGATAACTCAGAAAAGCTCGGTGCTCGATGCGATAGAGCTTTCAAAGCAGGGCAAGAGCGCAAAGGAGATCGCAGAGATACTCACCGAAACGGCGATGCAGGCAAGCATCTATATCATGGTGGACACACTCAAATACCTTAAAAAGGGCGGCAGGCTCACCCCCGCCGTCGCCATGATAGGGACGCTGCTCAAAATAAAGCCCGTGCTGCAGATCCAGGGTGCCAAGCTCGACCAGTTTGCAAAACCCAGAAACTTTGTAAAGGCCAAGCAGATAATGCTTGACGCCATAAAAAGCGATATTGGAAACAGGTTCGCAGATCTCGTAAAAGAGGGAAAGATGAAGATATCCGTCGCCTACACCGACAAGGACGACGAGGCGAAGATCTTCAGGCAGGAGGCCGAAGAGGCGCTGGGAATGCCCGTGGAATTCGTTGACCCGCTTTCGCTGAGCGTGTCCTGCCACATAGGCCCCGGAGCGCTCGCCATAGCGTGCTACGAAGCACTGCACTGAAAAATAAACTTATACCCGCCCGCGCGACAGCGCGAGCGGGTATTTTTTATGCAAGTGTATGTTTAGGGGTTACGCAGTGCCTGCCGTTGTAGATCACGCCTATAACAAAGCAGTTCATCATAAGGTAGCACCAGAGCAGGAATACTATCACCGAAGCTATCCTGCCGTAAAGCCGAACGGGATCGGCATAGCGGAGATATACCGCAAACCCTGCCCCGCACACCAGCCAGAGGACAACGGTAAGCAGGCTGCCGGTGAGCACGTCGCCCAACTTAACGCCGTAGGGGCAGACGAATGCGTTGAGCACGCACGCACCCAGCGTTGCCGCGCCCGCAGCAGCCATGCAGACAATGAACACCGATACCGCGCGGTTCAACACCATACCCAGCAACCTTTCGCCGAGAGCGAGTACACCGAAGGCCACCGCAAGCGATACAGCCGCCGAGGCTATGAGCACGAGCGAGTGAATGCGCAGCTTTATGCCGCCCTTTTTATATCTGCCGCCGTAAATTATTTCGCCGCTCCGCCTCAGATGGTAGAAAAAATTCGTGGACGAATACAGCGTAGTGACTATGAATACTATCCCCGCGCCCTCGGCGGCGCCGCCTGCTGCGCTTTTAAGCTCTTCCAGAAGGGGCAATACCGCGGCGAACAGCGGGATCTGCCATATCCTGCCCAGATCTACATTGCCGAAGAACATCGTCAGCCAGAACAGAAAGGGCGCAAGGCTCATCAGAAAAAAGTAGACGAGAGTGCCCGCGAGCGTAGTGAATCGCCTGTCGGAGTAGTATTTATATGTTTCGGCAATACGCCCCGCCGCACGCCCGAGCAGTCCCTTCATATTCCCCCGTAACATATTTTCTGCACAACGCGCCGCAAATATGCAGTTTTAAGGCAGGTATGACCCGACCGCAAGGCGACTACCCGATTACGGGCAGCCCGCAGGGATGACGGGGAACGTCGGCCGCTTCCGCCTCGCCCTTTACGGCGGCATACAGCCTGTAACCGCCCGAAAGGTTGTAGCAATCGAAGCCGTGAGCCATTAGTATGCGGCAGGCTATGTAGCTGCGCAGCCCGCTGTGGCAGTTTACGTATATGCGCCCGCCGCGCGGCACCTCTGCAAGCCTGCCGCGCAGCTCGTCGAGCGGTATGTTCACCGCGCCGTCTATGCAGCCTTCGGCAAACTCCTCGGGCGTGCGCACGTCGAGCATGAATGCCGACCGCTCGCCCGCGATCTGCGGGATCTGCTGCCAGTGATACTGCTTTACGCCGCCGAGCACGTCCTCGATAACGTACCCCGCCATGTTCACGGGATCCTTTGCCGAGGAATAAGGCGGCGCGTAGGCGAGGTCGAGTTCCTGCAGGTCGTACGCCGTCATGCCCGCCTTTATCGCCGCAGCAAGCACGTCTATGCGCTTATCCACGCCGTCGAAGCCCACAGCCTGCGCGCCCTTTATGGCGCCGCTCCCCCTTTCGAACAGCACTCTCAGAGTCATGTTGCGCGCACCGGGATAATACGTGGCATGGTTTGCCGAAAACAACGTCACGCTTTCGCAGTCCATTCCCGCACGCTCCGCAGCCGCGAAGTTCAGTCCTGTAAACGCGCATGTCAGCCCGAACACCTTTATCACCGAGGAGCCCATGCCGCCCGCATAACGGCTTGCGATGCCGCAGATATTGTCGGCGGCTATCCTGCCCTGTTTATTGGCGGGGCCAGCAAGCGCGAACAGCGCATCCTTCCCCGTGACGGCGTTGACTATCTGCACGGCGTCGCCCGCGGCGTATATGTCGGGGTCGGAAGTGCGCATATGGCAGTCGGTGACGACGGCGCCCTTTATTCCGAGTCTGAGTCCCGCCTCCTCCGCAAGTAGGGTATCGGGCAACACGCCCAAAGCGACTATGCACATGTCTGCGGAAAAGTCCCCGCCCGCGGTGTGCACCGCGACCTCTTTTCCGACCTCTATCGAAGTCACGCGCGACGAGAGCCTGAGCTCCACGCCGTTTTTTCTCAGTTCGGCATGAAGAAAGCACGCCATGTCGTAATCGACCTGCGGCAGCACCTGTCTGCCGCCCTGAACGAGCGTTACCTTTATGCCGCGCGCGGCGAGATTTTCCGCCGCCTCCAATCCTATGAATCCGCCGCCCGCGACTATCGCCGTTGCCGGCCTGCGCGACCTTATGTAGTCGTCTATGGCAAACGCGTCCTCGACGGTGCGCAGGGTAAAACATCCCTCTCCCCTGCCACCCTCGGGCACGACGGGTCTTGCGCCGGGGCAGTATATCAGCTTGTCGTAGCTCTCGGTATACCGCTCACCGCCCGCAAGCACGGTCACCCGCTTTGCTGCGCGGTCTATCCCGACGACTTCGCTGTTCACACGGACGTCGATGTTGAAGCGCCGTCCGAAACTTTCGGGCGTCTGCAGCGTGAGCGCCGAACGGCGCTTTATTTCCCCGCCGATATAGTACGGCAGCCCGCAGTTGGCATATGAGATATACCCGCTGCGCTCGAATATGACTATCTCCGCGCTTTCGTCCAGCCTGCGCAGGCGAGCGGCGGCCGTCGCCCCGCCGGCAACGCCTCCGATTATCACAACTTTCATACACTTACTCCTCTTTTCATCAGATATAGTCTGCCGTGATATTATACCACCGCGGCGGCAAATTATCAACAGAAAGAACGGAAAGAACCGCCGCGCATAAGTGCGGCGGCAGGAAATCAGAAAAGACAGGCAGTCACGCTCAGTTCCTCTTTGGTTTGGAGTGGAACAGCAGCGACATTATAAAGGAGAACACCACCGCCGCCGACACGCCCGCGCTTGCCGCGGTGAGCGGCCCCGTGACCGCGTAAAATATACCCTTTTCCGCTCCCTTTATCGCACCGTTTGCAAGCAGGTAACCGAAACCGCATATAGGCACCGTGGCGCCCGCGCCCGCAAATTCCACGAGCGGCTGATACAACCCCAGCGCGGTGAGCACGACGCCCGCCAGCATGAAGTAGACGAGTATCTTGCCCGAAGTGAGCGAAGTGATGTTTATTATTATCTGCGCAACCGTGCATATGGCGCCTCCTACGGCAAACGCCTTGACGTACATAAGCAGTATGGAAATTATTTCAGCCCTCATGGCCCGCCTCCAGCTCAACGGCGTGACTTATGCAGGGAATGCTCTCGCCCTGCCCGGACGACACGGTGGACAGCAGCGCGCCCGTCGCCGCAAAAAGTACCCTGTTATACAGTCCCGCCTCCATCTTGGCAAATACATAGGAATTCATTATCACCGCAGAACAGCCCGCACCGCTGCCGCCCTGAAATTCGTCCTCCACCACCTTGTAGATCATCTCGCCGCAGTCGACATGATTGGCGACGTCGAAACCCTTTTCCCACAGCAGATCCTTGAAGATGCGGCTGCCGAGAGCGCCGAGATCGCCTGTTATTATCGCATCGTAATCCTCGGGCAGAGTGTCCGTGTCCCTGAAATGGCGCATGACGGTGTCGGCCGCGGCGGGAGCCATGGCCGCGCCCATGTTGTTGACGTCGGTCACTCCCCAGTCGCGCACCCTGCCGAGCGTGGCATTCAGTAGTTTTATGCGGCCGCAATCCGCCGAGATCACGCACGCCCCGGCGCCCGTAACAGTCCACTGCGACTGCGGCGGACGGGTACAGCCGAGCTCCAGCGGATAGCGGTACTGCCGCTCGGCGGACGCAAAGTGGCTGCCCGTAGCCGCCACGCAGTTGCGCGCATAGCCGCCGTCTACCAGCGCCGCTGCGAGCAGCATGCCCTCGCTCATCGTCGAGCAGGCACTGTAGAGCCCCAGGTAAGGGAACTGAAAGTCGCGCGCGGCAAAGCTGGCGGAAATTATCTGATTGAGCAGGTCTCCCGAGAGCAGCGCGTCCACATCGCCGTCTGTAAGCCTGCCCTTCTCCACCGCAAGGCTCACGGCATTGGAGAGCATCTTGCACTCCGCCTTTTCGTAGGTGCTCTCGCCGTACATGTCGTCGGAGAGAGCGATGTCGGCATATCTGCCGGCCACGCCCTCCCGCTCCTTCGAGCCGCAGATAGCGGCATAGGAGCGCACGCGCGGCGCGTTGCCGAAAAATATAGTGTTACCCCTCTTCATACAAAAAAATCACAGCAGACAGTATATTATGCCGACCAGCACGCCCGAAAATACGCCGTAAACTATTATCGCGCCCGCAACGGTGAACATCTTTGCCGCCGTGCCGTATATATATCCCTCCGTCCTGAACTCTATCGCGGGCGACGTCACCGAGTTGGCAAAGCCGGTTATGGGCACTATCGACCCGGCGCCCGCATGGCGGCCTATCCTGTCGTATACCCCCAGTCCCGTTAAAAGGCAGCCTAAAAATATCAGAATGACGGAGACGGCGGCCGCAAGCTCGTCCCCCGAAAGCCCCGCGTATTCGAGCATGTACCTGAAAAACTGGCCTATTGAGCAGATGAGTCCGCCCACGCCGAACGCCGCAAGACAATTTTTGAAATGCTTGGTGGGAGGATCCAGCCCCGCCACATATTTCAGATAATTCCTGTTATAATTCTGAGCGTTTTTGCCTGTCATACTTCACGTCCCTGTTGCCCGCTCCCTTAAAGCAGGTCTCGCGCTCGTCCCTGCGCGAAAGATCGGTTTCCTCTCTCATTGTCCGTACCTCCTTGCCGCCATGCGCAGCGTAAGTTTTTCGGGCAGAACGCGGCTGAGCGCCCTGTAAAAGCCGTTCACCGCCCCGCACGTCTTGATGAGCGGGGGCCTGTCCGCGTTTATCACGCGCAGCATGTCGTCGGCCACGGCCGAAGCGCTCATGCCGCCCTGCTCCATGCGGGCAAGCCGTTCCACCGCCCTGTCGAGCCGTTTTGCATAGGCGCCGCTGCGCTCGTCGCCGTAGATCTTGCGCTTGAACGTAAATCCCGTGGCGGTGCCGCCCGGCAGCACAGCGGTCACATTTATACCGTAGGGGCGAAGCTCGTGACTGGCGCCGCGGGCAAGCATCTCGAGCGCAGCCTTCGAAGCCGAGTAAAAGCTGTCGAACATGATTGGTATGTCGCCGCCGAGCGAACCGACGAGCACTATGCGCCCGCCGCGGCGCATAGTGGGCACCGCTGCCTGTACGGCGCGAAGAGCGCCGAAGTAGTTGACTTCGAACAGATACCTGTAATCGCTCTCCGCCGCGTATTCAATTGGCGCCGCCATGGAACAGCCGGCGCTGTAAAGCAGCAGATCGAGGCCGCACTTTGCCCCGACCTGCCTTATGGCGTCGAAAGCAAAGTCCTCGCTTACGTCTGCGAGCACGTTGGTAACTTTAAGATTGACGCACGGCGTGCGAGAAATGTTGTATACATTCCAGCCGGCACCCACCAGCCGGAAGACAGTTTCGCAACCTATTCCCGAGCTGCCGCCCACCACGACCGCGGTGCGCACGCGCGGCTCCGTCTTTGATACATCGGAGGTATTCATACCGATATTTTGACTACATCTGCGGCAAAATATTCATCCGAAGGCTATATCCAGCGCCATCATAAGCACAAAGCCGAAGATCACGCCCAGCGTCGCCCTCACCTTGCCGCTTTCAAAGCTTTCGGGAATGAGCTCGGAACACACCACCGCCAGCATGGCGCCCGCCGAAAAGGAGAGCGCGAACGGCAGGATGTTGTTTATGAACGATACGGCAAGCGCGCCGAGCACTCCCGCCGCCACCTCCACGAGCCCGGAGAGTTGACCGATGGTAAAACTTTTCAGCCGCGACATGCCGTTCGCGCGCAGCGGAAACGCCACGCACATGCCCTCGGGGAAGTTCTGTATACCTATGCCCACGGCGAGCATGACCGCCGCCACACCTGCCGCGCCGCCCGCGCCGATGGCTCCGAACGCCACGCCTATGGCAAGGCCCTCGGGCACATTGTGCGCGGTTACCGCCATCACCATCACGGCGCACCTGCGCTTCTTCGCCTCGGCAAAGGCGTTAAGCCTGCCGATGACTATGTCGGTAAGGATTATCAGCAGTCCGCCGCAGGCAAAGCCCGCCGTAAGTATGAGATATGAATAGCTCTGCCCGTATTCGAGCGCGGGAAGCAGCAGCGAAAAGAATGTGGAGGCGAGCATTATGCCCGCCGCGCCGCTCATCATAAAGCAATACGTCCCCCGCCCGACGCGCTTATATATGAACACCAGCGCCGCGCCCGCTGCGGTCATCGCCCACGTGAACGCAGTGGCTATCAGCACCTGCAGCCAGCTTTCAAGTCCGTAAAACCATTGCACGATTTTTTCTCCCGTAAAAAAGGTACTTACTGCCATTTTACGCACCGCCGCCGCGCAAGTGTGAAAAGGGGGCGCCGCTTTTGCGGCGCCCCCGTAAATTACATTGATCTGAGATCGTTGTTTTTATATGCGGTGAACCTTATCGTATATCCGTTCGTCCGGACGGGTTCGGATACACGGATAAGTTCGAAGTCCGGATTTTCATCCAGGTTTTCAAAGAACGCGTCCGCGTCGCCCTCGGCCTCCACCTTGGTGACGAGCACCTCGTCGCAGTAGGGCAGCAGCGTTCTGTACATCATCGCGCCGCCTATAACGAATACCCTGTCGGTGTCGTACTTCTTTATTTCTGAAAACAGCTCGCCGAGCGATCCGACCACCTTGCAGTCCTGCCTCTCTTCGCCGCCCGGCCACAGCACTATGTTTACGCGGTCTTTGAGCGGCCTTCCGCCGGGAAAGGATTTAAGGGTGTTCGAGCCCATGACCACGACGTTGCCCGTGGTGGTCTGCCTGAAAAACTTCATGTCCTCCGGAATGGAGAACATCAGACCGTTGGCCTTGCCTATGCCCCAGTTTTTATCCGCATGCAGTATAGCCTTCATATTATCTCCTCTCTTTGCCGGTTTTACCGCTAAAACAGGCAGTTATGTTACGCATAGTACTTGAAATATATCCGATAAGCAGTTATTCAGCCACGGGGATATCGTATTTTTTGGTGTTGCACTTATAGTCGACAAGCCTGAAACTGTCCACCGTGAAGTCATAAAAATCCTTTATGTCTGGGTCGATCTCTATTTTCGGAGCGGGCAGACGGGGCATTCCGATTATCTCCTGTACTATGGGGATGTGCCTGTCGTAGACATGGGCATCGGCTATCACATGCACGAGCTCCCCCGCCTTCAGTCCCGAAACCTGCGCGAACATCATGAGCAGAACCGCGTACTGCACGACGTTCCAGTTGTTTGCCGTGAGCATGTCGTTGGAGCGCTGGTTGAGTATGCCGTTGAGCGTGTCGCCCGAGACGTTGAACGTCATGGAATAGGCGCACGGATAGAGGTTCATTTCGTGCAGGTCGGCAAAAGTGTAAATGTTGGTGAGTATCCTGCGGCTGGCGGGATTGTGTTTAAGGTCGTAGAGCACCCTGTCCACCTGGTCGAACTCGCCCTCGCGGTACTTGTGTTTTACGCCGAGCTGGTAGCCGTACGCTTTGCCTATACTGCCGTTTTCGTCCGCCCACTGATCCCAGATATGGGAATGGAGGTCATGAATGCTGTTGCTCTTCTTCTGCCATATCCACAGTATCTCGTCTATGCACGAGCGGAATGCCGTGCGCCTTATGGTCAGGATGGGAAATTCCTTTGAAAGGTCGTAGCGGTTGACTATGCCGAATTTTTTTACGGTGTGCGCGGGAGTGCCGTCGCTCCATCTGGGTCGCACTTCAAGGTTGGTGTCCCACACTCCGCCGCCTAAAATATCGTTCATGTTGGAAATAAATATATCGTCTGCCAGGCTCAAAGCATCTTCCTCCGTTGCGTTTTATATATTTTAACATTTAGCGGCGCCGCCGTCAACCGCATACGCTCAGAATGCGTCTTTTTCCGTGCGGCTCCACCGCTTTGCGATAAATTTCAGTTTCAGTTTCAGCGGTATTAGCGCTGTAAACGCGCGCAGGAGCCTGTTTGCGACCCCGGGGATATACACCGCCCTGCCGCGGCTTGCGGCTTTGAGCGAGCGCTTTGCCACAAATTCGGGGGATTTTGCCGCGATCCTGCCCCACAGTCCCTGCTTTTTTATGTATTCTATAACGTCGGGCCGCGTGCGCACCGCACCCGGGAGCACCGCAGTCACGGTGACGCCGCTGCCTTTGAGCTCTTCGCCGAGCGCGAGGGAAAAATTCGTGAGCGCGCCTTTCAGTGCAGAGTATACCGCAAAGTAGGGCATCGGGTAAAGCCCCGACATGCTGGATATGTTTATTACGGAAAGCATTTCGGCACGGTATTTAAGGCAGAACCGCGTAATCGAAACGGCACCCTCGAAGAGCACGCGCGTCTGAAAGACGAGCTTTTGTTCGTCGTAGCGCCCAAACGCCTTCTGGATATCGGCGCCCGCAACGTTTATCAGCCTTGAAAATGTATAGCCGGCCGCTGCGGAAAAGAACGCGGCGCGCGATTTTTCGTCGGCAAGGTCGCAGGGGCAGTACCTGACCGTGACCGAGGGGTATTTTTCCATTATCCCGCAGGCGAGCGCGGCAAGTTTTTCGGTGCTCCTGCCCGTGATGAACAGGTTTTCCCCGCGGGAAGCAAGCTCTTTGCAGAACGCGCTGCCGATATACCCCGTGGCGCCGGTCACAAGCGCGTAATTTGCGCCGAACTGCTCCCTGAGCTCCTCAAGTATGCCGCGGTCGGCGGGCGCCCATTCGTCGGCATTGAGCTCGGAAAAGGGTATCCAACGGCAATCTTCGTGCTCCTTTACGGTGTATCCGCCCGGCATTTCGCACAGATATACGGTATCGACAATTTTATCGGGGTATTCGTACGAAGAGAAACCTACCTTCCTGCATACGGTCACGTCGGCGTCGAGCTCTTCGCGGCACTCGCGCACTATCGCCTGTTCGCCGCTTTCGCCCTCTTCGATCTTTCCGCCGAAAAAACGCGGCCGCAATGCCATAATGACAGAAAGCTGTCTGCATATAAAATACCCGCCCGCGCAGGTATGCGCGGGCGGGCGTTACGGAGGGCTTATTGCCTGCGGTTAAAGTTACCTTCAGCCGTTACACGAACAACCGCAGCAACTGTTGCAGCCGTTGCAGCCGGAAGAGCGTCCCGTACCGGACGAAGAGCTGCAATTGGGGCAGGAGTCGGAAGCGTTGCCGTAAAGGCCGTACTGGGCGGCGTAATAGGCGTCGAACCAACAGCAATTGCAGCTGTTGCAGCCGCTGAACCAGTCGAAAAGGTTCAGCAACCCGGGCCAGTTGCAGCCGCAGCCTGAATTGCGCGACGAATTGCAGCCGCAGGAAGAACGTGAACTGCCGCAGCACCCGGAGCGGGAACTGCCGCAGCCGCAGTTTGAATTACAATTTGAACACATCTATATATCATTTCCTTTTGTGTGTACCTTCAGGCGGAAGTTTTCCCTCCCGCCCGTTAATACATTATATGTTCAGATCAAATTCGCCGTGCCTCGTTGCTGCCACGACAGACTGTTCCCGCACGGTATTTTCCCATAAAAACCGGAAGATATCCGTTTACGGCAACATCACTTCGCCGGTCTCTGCCTGCGACAAAGATGCAGGCAGCCGAATCTCGGTGCTGTTTATGCCTGACACGGTATACCTTACGGTATCGCCGTCATAGCCTGTTTCAAAGATCATGTCGCCGCCGTCCTGCCGGAATGAAAGTTCTCCGTAATATAAGCCGTCGATAAGCGTATATTTTCCGTCTTCATAAGTGACTAAGGCTGCCCCTTCCGCAAGCGGAAGCCGCGAGCACGCCCGCACTCAGACATATCGCAATGACCGATAATACAAATTTTTTCATGATTACCTCCCGTATTCAACTTATTGCCTGTATTATACGGTCTGACTGTAGCAGAAACTGAAAACGCGCGACAAAATTTTTCCGATGAAATTGAAATGATCCTTCCGCTCAATCCCCCCCCCCGATGACAATAACTGACACAAAGTGTCATAATTTTGCATTGCTATATCACAAAAAAGGGGCAGGCGCAGAGCCTGTCCCTTTTTACTTTTCCTTTTTTTCTTACCGTTTTACGGCTTACTTGCCGAAATACCTCTTGAGAAGGCCGGCAAAGCCTGCGCCGTGGCGGGCTTCGTCCTTAGCCATCTCGTGAACGGTGTCGTGAATGGCGTCATAGCCGAGCTGCTTTGCGCGCTTTGCAAGCTGGAACTTGCCGTCGCATGCACCCGTTTCGGCCGCAACGCGAAGCTCGAGATTCTTCTTGGTGCTGTCGGTAACTACTTCGCCGAGCAGTTCGGCAAACTTGGATGCGTGGTCCGCCTCTTCATAGGCATAGCGCTTGTAGGCTTCGGCGATCTCGGGATAGCCCTCCCTTTCGGCCACCCTTGCCATTGCAAGGTACATGCCCACTTCGGTGCACTCGCCGGCGAAGTTGGCGCGGAGGCCTTCCATCACTTCGGCATCTTCAACTACGCCGTCGCCTACGTGATGCTCGCAGGCAAACTTGGGGCCGTCGGTCTCTTCAACAGGCACGAAGGTCTTTGCCTTGCATACGGGGCATACTTCCACGTCATCGGCTACGATTTCGCCACATACAGTACATCTTTTCATTATAATTACTCCTTAAAATAGATTTTATTGGAAATCAATCTTAATAAGATTATATCACAGCCCGAGCCGAAAATCAAGCGTTGAGCAAAAATTTTTGTTGTAAAATTTGTAAATATTGTGTGTAATTTTCCGCAAACAACGTACCGCCCGCAGCGGCGAGCTGTTCGCGCGACCTGAACCCCCACAGCACGGAGACGCACTGAATGCCTGCGTTGCGCGCGGTGTTTATGTCCGTTTCGCCGTCGCCGGTGAACAGGCACTCGTCCTTGCCGACGCCGAGACTGTCCATCATGTAGTACAGCGCTGAGGGGTCGGGCTTCAGCGGAAACCTGCCCTGACCCACCACCATGTCGAAGCCGTATTCCCCGAGCTTGTCCCTGCAGCAGGCGAGCGTGGCGTCCTGCGGTTTGTTGGAGAGCACCGCGAGTTTTACACCCGCCGCCTTCAGCCTTTTAAGCGCCCCGTCCTCACCCTGGTAGAGCACGGTGCGGGAATTGTCGTGCGAGGCGTATGCGGGGACGTAGTCCTCGTAGACGGCCTGCACGAGGTCGCGCCTGCCGGCGGGCACGGCGCGGCTGACAAGGTTATAGGCGCCGTCGCCCAGCATCGCGCGCAGCGCCCCCGAAGATACGGGCGGCAGCCCGAACTTTGCGAGGCTGTTATTCAGCACGAAGCGTATATCGCGCGAGGTATCGAGCAACGTGCCGTCGAGATCGAAAACGATAGCTTTTATCATCTGTTTTATTTATAACCTCCGCCGCACGCGGCAAAACGCTTTTACATCTTTTCGGGTACGCCTATGCCGAGCAGAGTGAGCGCGTTTTTCAGCGCGGTGAGCGCGGCGGCGGTGAGCGCGAGGCGGAAATCCCTGCGCTCTTCCCCGGCGGTGAGTATTTTGCAGTCGAAATAGAACTTGTTGAACTTCTGGGCAAGATCGACGGCGTAACGGGCTACGATGCTCGGCTCGTACTTTTCGGCTGCATCCTTTACCGCCTGCGGGAAGGCCGCTATGGCCTTGACAACCTCCGCCTCCTGCGGCAGAAGCTCGGGGACTGTGTAGCTTGCGGGCACGCCGCCCTTTTCGATGACGGAGTTGGCGCGCGCGCATGTGTACTGCACATATACGCTCGTTTCGCCCTCGAACGAGAGCACCTTGTCGTAAGAGAATACTATGTCCTTTATCTTGCTGTTGTAGAGCGCGCCGAAGATAACTGCGCCTATGCCCACCTTTTCCGCCACTTCCCGCTTGTTTTCAAGATCGGGGTTCTTTTCGGAGATTATGCCGTACGCCTTTTCCACGCAACGGTTTATTACGTCCTCCAGCCACACCACCTTGCCCTTGCGGGTAGACATGGCGCCGTCTTCGAGCGACACCATGCCGTATGCCACGTGCACCAGGTCCTTTGCCCACTCCCTGCCCATCAGCTCGAGCACCTTGAACACCTGCCTGAAATGCAGGTTCTGCTGATACGCCACCACATACAGGCATTTGTAGAAGTCGTAGGTCTTTTTACGGTAGATGGCAGCGGCCAGATCGCGCGTGGCGTAGAGCGAAGCACCGTCGGAACGCAGTATTAGGCAGGGCGGCATTCCGTAGGGCTCGAGGTCGACTATCTGCGCGCCTTCGCTCTCTTTCAGCAGCCCTTTTTCGCGCAGTTCATCTACCACAGGGCCCATCTTGTCGGTATAGAAGCGCTCGCCCGCGTAGCTGTCGAACGTGACGTTGAGCTTTTCGTAAATGCCCTTCACGTATTCAAGAGTGAGCTCCTTGAACCAGTCGAACAGTTCGTTCGCCTCTCTGTCGCCGCTCTCGATAAGGCGGAAGTATTCGCGCGCCTCCTGTTCCATCTGCTCGGTGGCCTCTGAATTGAAGCGCACGTACAGGTCGTTTATGGCGTGTATGCCGCCCTTTTCGACCTCCTCCCTGTCGCCCCAGTGCTTGTAGGCGCAGATGAGCTTGCCGAACTGGGTGCCGTAGTCGCCGAGGTGGTTTATGCCTACGGCCTTATAGCCGAGGAAATTGAATATCTTGTAGAGCGCGCTGCCTATCGCCGTGGTGGACAGATGCCCGATATGGAAGGGCTTGGCTATGTTCACCGAGGAGTAATCTATGCACACCGTCCTGCCCGCACCCTCCGCTGAGGAGCCGTACCTTTCGCCAGCGGCGAGCACTCCGTCTATCGTTTCGCGCGCGAGCGCGCCCTTGTTTATCGTGAAGTTGAGGTAGCCGTTCACAGCCTCCGCCCTTTCGATGACGCCGTCGGCGGGGAAACTTTGCGCGAGCGTCTGCGCTATGACGGCGGGACTCTTGCGGAGCACCTTTGCGAACTTGAAACAGGGCAGGGCATAGTCGCCCATCGAAGGGTCGGGCGGCAGGGCTATCGAGGAATATATCTCTTCGGCAGATATGCCCTCCGCCGCAAGTTTTTCCGAAATATACTTTTTGTAATCCATAACTTTCTCGCTTTTATAGTCTGGCATAATTTTAACATAAGCGGCAAAATTTAGCAAGTTAAGCCGCAAAGCGTTTTGACTATTTTTGAAAATAGAGTATAATAGCTATGATTTTATCAAGAAAATCGCCGCGGAGCGCAGAAATTTTCAGCACCGCCGCGCAAAAGGAAAACGACATGAAATTAGGCGTTGTAGGATTGCCCAACGTGGGCAAGTCCACACTATTCAATGCAATAACCCATGCCGGCGCCGAGGCCGCCAATTACCCCTTCTGCACCATAGAGCCCAACGTGGGCGTTGTAGCCGTTCCCGACGAGCGGCTGGACAAGCTCGCCGCGCTATACAACAGCAAAAAAGTTACGCCCGCAGTGGTGGAATTCGTGGACATAGCGGGGCTTGTTAAGGGCGCTTCGCAGGGCGAGGGACTGGGCAACAAGTTCCTTTCGCACATACGCGAATGCGACGCGATAGTACACGTGGTGCGCTGCTTCGAAGACCCCAACGTAACGCACGTTTCAAACAAAATCGACCCCATATCCGACATTCAGACGATAACTCTCGAGCTCATCCTCGCCGACATAGAGGCAGTGAGCAAGCGCGAAGACAGGATACGCAACACCGCCAGGGGCGGCAACAAGGAGGCCGCGGCGGAATACGCCTTCCTTGAACGGCTGAACAAGTTCCTCGGCGAAGAGAAGCCCGCAAGGCTATTCGAATGTACGGAAGAGGAACAGCCGTTCATGGACAACCTGTTCCTGCTCACCGCAAAGCCCGTCATCTACGCCGCGAACATCTCCGAGATGGATATGGGCAGGCCCGAGGACGAGATACCAAACGTAGTCAAAGTAAAGGAGTATGCAAAGGCCGAGGGCAGCGAGGTGCTGGTGATCTGCGCAAAGACCGAAGAGGAACTTTCGCAGATGGATCCCGCGGACAGCACCATGTTTTTGGAGGAGCTCGGACTGAAAGAGAGCGGCCTGAACCGGCTCATCAAAAAGAGCTACGAGCTTCTGGGTCTGATCTCATATCTGACCGCGGGCGAAAAGGAGACGCGCGCGTGGACTATAGTAAAGGGCACAAAGGCGCCGCAGGCGGCAGGCAAGATACACAGCGATTTTGAACGCGGCTTCATACGCGCAGAGGTTGTGGACTGGGAGACCCTTCTGGAGTGCGGCGGCTACAACGGCGCGCGCGAAAAGGGCAAGGTGCGCAGCGAGGGCAAGGACTACGTCATAAAGGACGGCGACGTTGTGCTCTTCCGCTTCAACGTGTAAAATGATTTTTAGGGCAACAAACCCGCGGCAGGCGTTCTTACGGCAGAGATTTTTCGGCTGCGGCTGCCGCCTCCGCTCAAAATGACAATTACAATAAGTTAAGCCGCCCGCGCAATTTTGCGCGGGCGGCAGATTTTTATTATATGAAACATGACCGGAGCCATACGTAAAACAAAACCTTCAGACCTCTCCGGCGGACATCTCTACACGTTCATGTTTACCGTCTGAATACGCAAGCACTGCGGCAACGACGTCTGCAACATATATAAAATGCATAACTGCATACAACAGATACCTACACTTCTTTTCGCGCATGAAGAGGCGTATCAGATAAACTATGTTCCAGGCACCACCGCCAAGCATGAATATGTATGTGGATGAGAGAGATATCAGCCACACGGCCGGCGCAAACCATATAAGGAACAAATTGAACGTGCCCAGCCACAATATGAGCCATATGACAAAATTTATTATAAAAAACGGTATGAGCGCCAACTTTACCGCCATTGTAACGGCAAACGGACAACAAGCCGCGTCCCCCTTTACTGCGGCAATCAGTTGAGCCACACACAACGTTACAACGACCGCGCACATCGCGACGCAGTAGATTTCCACCGCCCGTATGACGGAATCGGAAAAATCAGGATCTGCCGCAATGCCGATAACTATGCCGATAAAAGGTATCTGCATTGCGTAAAGAAGCACGCAGAATATCCACATGAGCGCCTTTCTTTTCATATTCTCCCCCCCCATTCAGCGCACGCGGCGCAAAATTTAAATTAAGGGGCGCCCGAAAAACAGACGCCCCTGCTTTAAGCAATCAATAAATTACTTGAGTTCGGCGAAATACTTGATGGTGCGTACCATCTGGGAAGTGTACGAATTTTCGTTGTCGTACCATGCAACGACCTTTACGAGGGTCGTGCCGTCGCCCATGGGCATGCACTTGGTCTGGGTAGCGTCGAACAGCGAACCGTAGGTCATGCCTACGATATCGGAGGAAACGATCTCCTCTTCGGTGTATCCGAAGGAAGCGCTGGAAGCGGCCTTCATTGCCGCGTTAACGCTCTTCGCGTCAACTTCGCCTTCGCAGATCGCGATGAGCTGAGTGAGCGAACCGGTGGGAACGGGCACACGCTGTGCGCAGCCGTCGAGCACGCCGTTGAGCTCGGGAATAACGAGGCCGATAGCCTTAGCCGCGCCGGTGCTGTTGGGAACGATGTTCACTGCAGCAGCCCTTGCGCGCCTTAAATCGCCCTTACGGTGAGGGCCGTCGAGAACCATCTGGTCGCCGGTGTATGCGTGGATGGTGGTCATGTAGCCCTTCTTGATCTTGCAGAACTTGTTGAGGGTGTCTGCCATGGGTGCAAGGCAGTTGGTGGTGCAGCTTGCAGCGGAGATGACTGTATCGGTGGCCTTTAAGGTCTTTTCGTTTACGCTGAATACAACGGTGGGAAGGTCGTTGCCCGCGGGAGCGGAGATAACGCACTTCTTGGCGCCTGCCTTGATGTGGGCGGAAGCCTTTTCCTTAGAGGTGTAGAAGCCGGTGCACTCGAGAACCACGTCTACGTCGAGCTCCTTCCAGGGAAGGTTGGCGGCGTCCTTTTCGGCATAGATCTTGATGGTCTTGCCGTTTACGGTGATGGAATCTTCGCCTGCGGTCACGCTGTCGGCATACTTATATCTGCCCTGAGCGGAATCGTACTTGAGAAGGTGAGCCAGCATCTTGGGGCTGGTGAGGTCGTTGATAGCTACGATCTCGTAACCTTCGGCGTCGAACATCTGCCTGAAAGCAAGGCGGCCGATGCGGCCGAAACCGTTGATTGCAACTTTTACGTTTGCCATAATGTTTGTATTCCTCCGATTTTAATAAGATATTGAAACAAAATCCGAAAGACCGTGCGGAGAGGTTGTCCCCCTCCTTCCGATCCGCTAATATTATATCAAATTGTTTTATGCAAGTCAACAGTTTATTTAAGATTTTCGGGGTTGAGCGCCTTTAAGCTCTCGGTCACGAACAGCCCGTCCTTCCTTATGAGCACGTCGTCGAACCATATCTCGCCGCCGCCGTATTCGGGAGTCATTATGAGCACCAGATCCCAGTGCACGCCGCTCTGGTTGCCGTTCCACGCGTCGTCGTAACAGCAGCCGGGAGTGAAGTGTATGGAGCCCGAGATCTTTTCGTCGAACAGGATGTCGAGCATGGGCTTGGTGACGTAGGGATTGACGCCTATGGCAAACTCGCCGACATAGCGCGCGCCCTCGTCGGTGTCGAAGATCTTGTTGAGCTCCTCGTCGTCGCCCGAGCAGGTGGCGTTTACTATTTTGCCGTCCTTAAAGGTGAGGGAAATGTTTTCGTACTTCCTGCCCCCTTCGGTCGTGGGCGCGTTGTAAGTGATGACGCCGTTGACGCTTTCTTTGACGGGCGCGGTGTACACCTCGCCGTCGGGGATGTTGCAGCCACCGGCACACTTTACCGCGGGGATGCCCTTGATGGAGAAAGTGAGGTCGGTGTTCTTTGCGACAAGGCGCACCCTGTCCGTCCTGTTCATAAGCTCCACGAGCGCGTCCATCGCCTTCGCCATCTTTGCGTAGTCGAGCGTGCAGACGTTGAAGTAGAAGTCCTCGAACTTTTCGGTGGACATCTCCGCAAGCTGGCTCATCGCGTCGGTGGGATAGCGAAGGATTACCCACTTGGTCTTCTTCACCCTTATTTCGTGATGGACGGGGAAGAAGAAACCGCGCTGATATTCCGAAGTCGTCTCCGCAGGCACGTCCGAAAGCTCGAATTCGTTCCTGAACCCGCGCACGCCGATGTATGCGTCCATGTCGCTCATTATATACTTTTCGTAGTCGGCGAGCTTGGCTATGCTCTCCTTCGAGGCGCCCATGAGCATGGCGCGCTGCACCTTGTTGGCGCAGAGCTTCACATAGGGTATGCCGCCTGCGGCATACACTTTTTCTACGAGCGCGCACACCAGCTCTTCGGGCACGTCGGTCGCCTCGATGAACACCTTTTCGCCCTTTTCAAGGTGCACGGAATAATTCACAAGCCCTTCGGCAAGTCTGTTAAGTCTTTCGTCTCTCATACGTCACTCCTTGTAATATTGCTTTCACTTGCGCATTATATACCTAAACGGGCGCGCCGTCAACGTGATTTTTACTCAATTTGGCATAAATTTGTTAAATGCGCTTGAATTTTGACGCGCCATGCATTATAATAGCTATGGTTGAAAATCAGAAGGCGGGCGCGACCGCGGCCGCCGCATTTACGGAGGTTTATAAATGGGATTAGTTTCGGCAAAAGAGATGCTTGAAAAGGCAATGAAGGGCAAGTATGCAGTAGGCCAGTTCAACATCAACAACCTTGAATGGACAAAGTCCATACTCGCCACCGCGCAGGAGCTGAATGCTCCCGTCATACTCGGCGTTTCCGAGGGTGCGGGCAAGTACATGACCGGCTTCAAGACGGTTGCCGCGATGGTAAAGGCCATGATAGAAGAGATGAACATCACCGTTCCCGTTGCCCTGCACCTTGACCACGGCACCTACGACGGCTGCTACAAGTGCATAAAGGCAGGCTTCTCTTCGATAATGTTCGACGGTTCGCACTTCCCCATCGAAGAAAACGTAGAAAAAACAAAGGAACTCGTTAAAGTTTGCGCGGAACTCGGCCTCAGCCTCGAGGCGGAAGTCGGCGCCATAGGCGGCGAAGAGGACGGCGTTATCGGCAAGGGCGAATGCGCTGACCCCGAAGAATGCAAAAAAATAGCAGACCTCGGCGTGACAATGCTCGCCGCAGGCATAGGCAACATCCACGGCAAGTACCCCGCAGACTGGCCCGGGCTTTCGTTCGATACGCTCGCCGCGGTAAAGGCCAAGGTAGGCGACATGCCACTCGTGCTTCACGGCGGTACGGGCATACCCACCGACCAGATAAAGAAGGCCATATCGCTCGGCGTTGCCAAGATAAACGTAAACACCGAGTGCCAGCTCGCATTCCAGGAAGCCACGAGAAAGTATATCGAAGAAGGCAAGGACCTTGTCGGCAAGGGCTTCGACCCCAGAAAGCTGCTCGCCCCCGGCGCGCAGGCAATAAAGGACACCGTAAAGGAAAAGATGGAGATCTTCGGCTGCATAGGCAAGGCGTAAATCTCACATGCAGATATCGCAGCGGCGGGGCAAGCCCCGCCGCTTTTATTTTTTACGGTTAATACCGGCGTTTCTGCACATACTCTGCGTATGAAAAAAATTACGCTTACTCTTGCCGCGGCGCTTGCCGCCTGCTCCATGCCCGCCTGCGAAATCGATGTGCAGAGCTCGCTCAAAGAGCTGAGCGACCCGTATATCACGACTTACGAGTGCGTCCGCGCGGAATACGGCGGACAAGATATGCTTGAAAAATACGATTATATAAGGATAACTCTCACCGACAAGGAGACCATGCTGCTTTCCTACAAAGAAAAGGGGGGAAAGGCGCACAGCCGCGAATGCAGCTATACCTACGACGAAAAGACGGGCGAACTGACCGCGGAGATAGGATTGCTCGGCGTGAGCCACCGCGAAAGCGTCGTTGTGGAAAACGGACAATTTACCCTGTCGATGCCCATCGCAGGCACACAGCTTATAATGCAATTCAAATCTTAAAGGGACGGCGCCGTAACGGCGCCGTCCCTCAGAAATTTTATCAGATAAACAGTTCGCGCAGCGCAGAAAGTCCCGTCCTGCGGCCCCTCACGCGCGGCAGTTTCACCCTGAACGCACGCGTTTTGAAGTAATAGCGGCGCTTTGCATAATACCGTTTCGCCGCACGCTCGAGCGCGGCATACGCAAAATACCCGGCCACTCCGCACAGCGTGCCGATGACCATGCCGGCGGCCACGTCCGTGACGTAGTGTTCGCCCAGATAGATGCGGGAAATGCCGATGAGGAAGGCGAGCACGACGGCGGGAACGGCCTTCGCCCTGTAAAATATGACGAGCACCGCCGCCGCGCAGAACGTCACCGCAGTATGACCCGAGGGAAAACAGTAGTCGAGCGAAAGCTCTATGCCGTACTGCGCGTAAAAGCCCTCCGCCCATGAGAGCTCGCCGTGCGTCCACGGCCGCTCCCTGCCGACAACATTTTTGAGGATGACGTTGACGACGAGCACATCGATTATGAGCGCCACCGCCATCGCAAGCCCGCACCTTCTCGTAGGCCTGAATATGAGCAGCAAAGCGCACACGGCTATACTTATAGCCCCGCCCGCGGCAAGCGCGGAGAGATACTTCATGGTATAGTTCAGCCATGCATAGCCGTGGAAAGTTTCATGCACCCAATTGAGTATTTCAAGCTCCATACCTTACCGCATACCGCCCTTATTTGTCGGGATCCTCTTCCGGTTCGTAATGGCCGGAAATCTCCTCCACCCCGTCGTCTGCCTTGGCAAAGATGGCGTTTTCGCCCGCCGAATGGGCGGACCTGCCGGAGATCACGTCATCGATAGTCACCTGTTTATCCCTGACGGTGCCGTCCGGGCGCGGCATGTCGTCGTCATAAAAGGCGATATCATATTCCATTTTTGCCAGTTTGGGGTCGGAATAAACGGCGTCCTGCTCGACGCGCAGCTCATCCTCCTCCCTGCGGCGCCTGGCTATCACGTAAAAACAGATCACGAGCAACACGAACACGATAGCGCTTATCACTATAGATACGATGTATACAGGTTCCATAACTGATACCATTTTACCACCGCCGCGCGGCGCTGTCAACCTGAGGAACGCACTAAAATATTTTGACTGAAGCCGTTTGCCGCATAATACGGCGCGCGGTAAAATAAACTAATTTTATGAAAAAAATATTTTTCTGCGGCGGCGGAAGCGCAGGGCACGTGGTGCCGAACATCGCCATAATGCGCGCCCTTGCGGGCAGGTACGAACTCGGCTACATAGGCACGAGCGGCATAGAATACGGGCTGGTGCGCCGTGAAGGGATAAAATTTTATACGATAAGCGCGCCCAAGCTGGACAGGGGCAGGCTGCTTTCCAACCTGACGCTGCCGTGCAGACTGAAAGAGAGCGTGCAAGAGGCACGCACGATACTGCAGCGCGAAGAGCCGTGCCTGCTGTTCTGCAAGGGCGGCTACGTTTCGCTCCCTCCCGCGCTGGCGGCAAAGAAGCTGGGAATACCGGTGATCGCGCACGAATCCGACCTTTCGCCCGGGCTTGCCAACAAAATAATTTCGCGCTTTTCGGCAGTCACGCTGACCTCTTTCCCGGAAACGGCGGAAAAATTCCGCAACGGCAGATATTCGGGCCCGCCCGTAAGAAAGGAGGCACTGCGCTCTTCACGCGCAAGAGCAAAGCAGAAGTTCGGTATAGACGAACGGCCGACGATACTTGTGTTCGGCGGCGGAAGCGGTTCGCAGAAGATAAACGCCGCGATAAGGGCGGCGGCGCGCGGATTGTGCGAGCGATACAACATACTGCACCTGTGCGGCAAAGGCAACCGGGCGGATGCGCACATAGACGGCTACCTCCAGATAGAATTTGCAGACGATATGGGCGAAATCTACGCCTGCGCCGATTACGCCGTGGCGAGGGCGGGCTCGAACTCCGCCTTCGAGCTGATAATAAACGGCATCCCCACGCTGTTCATCCCGCTCGAAAACGGAAGCACGCGCGGCGACCAGCCCAAAAACGCACGCTACTTCGAGCGTGCGGGTCTCTGCCGCGTCCTGAGCGAACGCGAGCTTACTCCCGAGAGGCTGAAAGTGGAGATAGCAAAACTCACCTCCGACGAGAATATCAGGCGCAACCTTATCGGCTGCGGCATGAGCTGCGGAAACGACAGAATTGTTTTTGAAATTGAAAGAATGGCAATTTACAGCAAAAATAGTTGATTATATCACACATAGTACTATCAAAATGCGCAAATATGCAGTTTTAGTAGCACTAAGACAAGGTTATATTCATCAAAACGTCGGCTATGGCAAGCTGCAAAAACCGCACCTCCCTTATGAACAACACATCGCTGTAAGCGCAATCGGCGGCAAGAAAGCACAACCTTGCCAGCGGAGCGGTAAAACAGCCGGGCGCCACGTACAACAAAGCCGTCAGCCCGCGGTTCACATCGGCGACCGCTTCCCTGGCAGCGGCCACCCCTCCGCCGCCCTCCGCGCGAGCGGCCGCTTCGCCCGCAGATCTACAGGCTTCGTTCAGATCGTCAAGTATGGTCCCATAGAGTTCCGAACTTTGCGAAGCATTATAAGTGGTCAAAGAAAAATTCAGCCGCTCACATGTTATCACTCTGCATTCGATCCCGCGGTCGCTCATTCCGGCAGCATAATTTTCGGCGTCGCCGATAAATTCGAAGCATGCCGCGGCTACATAATCATTCCCGCGGTAACTAAGATTATACCCCGCCCCTCCCATCGCCGTTACGTCATGCGGAGCATATCCTTCGCAATACGCCACATACCAGCGAACCCTGCGCTTTATAACTCCGCCGCCGCATGAAGCAAGGCAGAAAAACGCAACAAGCACAGCTACTACGGCTGCGATAAGTATAAATTTTTTTATATACGAACGCTGCATACCGTATTTTACTTGCGGCACGCGAAAAATATGTTGCGGTTACCGCAGCGCACCTTTATTCGCCAAGTCCGGAAAGCAGCTCCCTTTTGGACGATTCATACTGCTCTCTGTCCATTTTGTGCGTATAAAATTTTACGTAAAGGGCGGTAATCTCTTTTATCACGGCCGCCGCCGAAGCGCCGTCGTCATTGCCGTAATAGAACAATTCCGCAAGTTTTTCGTATTCGCCGTCATGTATCGCTCCCGCGGCATGCAGCCGTTCGAGCGATTCGCCGTAATTTTTGAAATCTCTTTCATCGCTGCGATTCCTGCGCGCCTCGCGTTCCTCGTCGTTGGTCAGATCGCGCAGCTCTTCGTCGGCAGAATATTCATCATCGGTGTAAAGCTGCCTTAGCCTGCCGTTTTCGACGCCGTAGAGTTTATTGCGTATGAGCTTAATATCGCACAGATAGGAAATATGCAGGCGGTTATATACCCAGAACAGCCAGCAGCAGAACAGAAACAGCGCGATCAGTATTATGCCCGCGCCCACATACCCTGCCACTATGCGCAGTATTCCGAGAGCGGTACTGATCGCGGCGAGCACGATGATTGTCACTATGCATATCGCACGCATAGCAAAGAGAGTTTTGTCGTTTTTGTCGAACATTGTAATACTTCCGTTTTTTTACAGTATAGCACGCAGGTGTAGCAGAATCTGCGAACAGAGAATTTTTTCCGGTGAACCATGCAAAATTTTAGCCCATAAGCGCCGTTCAAAAAGATTTGCAAAAGTTATTAAAGCAAGCGCGAAAATGCTTGCATTTTTCCTTGAATATAGTATAATATTAAAGTCAATGCTACTGTGGCTCAGCTGGTAGAGCAGCTGATTCGTAATCAGCAGGTCGCCGGTTCGAATCCGGCCAGTAGCTCCAAAAACCGAGTGACAGACATCAGTCTGCCGCTCGGTTTTTTAAGTTGCTTGTCGGTCGCCCGAAACGGCGTGGTTCGGACTTTGACGCGTAAGCGGCAAGTCCTGCCAGGGGCCCCTTATGGGGTATGGCAGTATACGGCCAAAACGCAGCCTTTTTGTACATTAAAGACAAATCGAGTGAAAGGCATTTGCCTGTCACTCGGCTTTTTAAGTTGCTTGTCGGTCGCCCGAAACGGCGTGGTTCGGACTTTGACGCGATTGAGGAAAACCCTGACGGGACGAACAACGCACTTCATAGTACAACGGACACCCGTTGTACGTGCCGTAGCAAGATGAGCGAGCTCATTCGTATGGTATATGTGATGACAGAGCGTGACGACAAACTACCTTTCGCCATACAAGAAACCTCTATGAAGAGGATATGACTATATTTTTCTTGTTTACTCGGTAGACCGCAAAATGCATGTCAAATCAACTTCAACAGCGCTTCTCTCTTTTCGTTTGAAAGATCTTTCAATTTTTCCAAGAGTAGTTTGTCAGACCGGTAATGCTCAATATCGCTATAAAAAAATTCCTCTTCCGTAATGCCGCACGCCTTTATGATTTTTAAGAGGACTTCCAAACTGGGTAAAAAATCCCTTCTGCTCTCCATTCGATTGATGTATCCGATATTCATATCAATGTCAATGGAAAGAGCCTTTTGAGAAAGTTTTGCTTTTGACCTGAAATAACCAATTCTGTCTATAATGTCATTTTTGTCCATAACCACAAAACCCACCTCATCTTTTACAAAAGTATAAAACACATAGAAAGCTAAAGGGTACACATTAAAAACAGCAAAATCACATTATATGCCCATTTATTTTGTAATTTATGGATATACATTGTGATTCTATTGACATAAATCACATCATATGCTACAATTGACCTATCTTATGGAGTGATTATGTATGATAAAGCGAAACAGACTTCTGATGTTTATTTTGATGGGCGCATTTCAGGGACTTTACCTGATATATTTTATGGTAAGTGTTCAAAATGGTCTAAAATTGATGCAGTTAACAAAATTGAGTGGTTTCAGTGTCGTATTGCTTTCAATATTAACTTTAGGGATCTTTTCGCTTGTATGGCAATGGAATGTTGGAAAATCTCTTAAAAATCTCAGAGCCGGCGATTGCAGAGTTATTTGCCTGATACTTTCGCTTCTAATTTTCGGTATTTTGATAAATCCCTTGATAATACAAGGAAAAATAAACCGATACAACAAAGAAAAACAGCAAAAACCACGTTATGCATAAAATTCAGGGCGGAGGAAATTCCTCCGCCCTTCTTCTTTAAGTTATTCCCTTTTTATTCTTCGGTAAATTCGTAGTGGCAGCCGCTGGTTTGCGTGGGAGGCAAGGTTTCACCCTCCGCGATATAGATGGTGTTCACCGTTTTGCCCTGGCTGTCGACTACCTTGTAGGAGCCGCTGCGGGGCGCGTAATCGCCGCTGTTCAATCTCATAATAAACCTCCTTGAAAGCTAAAAGCAGTATGTGCGGCAAGCGACCAAATAAACACGAAAAGCAAATTTTGCGTAAAAAATTTTTTGAGCTGCTGTAATTTTACGCAAAGCGCGCAACCTTATTGTATGAACAGAAAGTACTTTGCCGCCGCGGCGGCGATACTCGCGGTGGCATTTGCCGTGCTGTGGATAGCTTACGGCAGAAACAACTCGACCGAGGCCTTTTCGCTTACCTCCGCATCGGCGCAGACGCCAAAGACGGTGTATCTTACATTCGACGACGGCCCGAGCGACAGGGTGACGCCCAAAATCCTGGACGTGCTCGACGAAGAGAACGTAAAAGCCACGTTCTTCATCATCGGACAGCAGGCGGAGCGGCGCGACTACCTTATAAAACGTGAAGCGGAGAGCGGGCACACCGTGGCGGTGCACTCTTACACACACAATTACAGTGAAATTTACAGCTCGCCGCGCAGCCTTATAGCCGACATAGACAGATGCAACGACGTCATAGAAAGTATTACGGGCAAGCGTTCAGACCTGTACCGCTTCCCGGGAGGATCTTACGGGCTGCGCGAAGAACTGATAGCCGCGGCGGCAGGACACGGAATGAGGTATGTTGACTGGAACGCAAGCACGCGCGACGCGGAGTGCCCCGGAGGCGCAGGACAACTTTTCGACTCCGCCGTAGCGACTTCGGCGGGGCTTGACCGCGTAGTGCTGCTTTCGCACGATTCAACATATAAGACGAGCACGCCCGAGGCCACGCGCAGGCTTATAAAGTATTACAGAGAAAACGGATATACGTTCGACGTGTTGTAGAATAAAAATCCAAGTCCCCTCGGCGGCAGATATGCCGCCGAGGGGGACTTTGTAATTGCTCTGTGAGTCATTTAAGTGAACACCGCCATGAGCACGGCGCCGGCAGTCAGCAGCGCAAGTCCTGCCCATGCCTTTGCCGAGAGTTTTTCTTTGAATACTATCAGCGAAAAGAACACCGTAACGAGTATGCTGAGCCTGTCTATCGGCACCACTACGCTCACCTGGCCATGCCCTATGGCATAGTAATAACATAGCCACGACGCACCGGTGGCAATACCGGAAAGGACGAGAAACAGCACCTCCCTGCCCTTAAGCGTCCTTATCTTTTTTGCCTTGCCGCGGCACAATACTATGAGCCACGCCATGACAAACACGAAGCAGGTGCGGATGGCCGTGGCCGCATTGGAATCGACATCCTCTATTCCCGCCTTTGCCAGCAGCGACGTTGCGGCGGCAAACGCCGCAGAGAGCAGGGCAAACAGCAACCAAAGCAAATTGCCCCTGCTGCCGCCGCGCTTTATATCCGCCATAAGGAAGGTACCCGCGGCGATGAGGGCGAGGAATATGAGTTTGAGCCACCAGCAGGCACGATCGTCGGGAAAGAGCGCCATGGCAAACAGAACCGAGAGCACAGTACTCGATTTGTCCAAGGCGGCGACCTTGCTGACTTCGCCCGGCGAGAGCGCCTTGAAATAGACATATCCACGACACGCCCGTTGCCGTTCCGGAGAGGGCGAGAAATATCCACGAACGCAGGCCTATGGCACCGAGCCGCGCGCCCGCACCCGTAAGAAGGACTATCAGCCACGCAAGGACAAGCACGACGGAGGTGCGCACCGCGGTGGCTACGTCTGAATCGGCCTCCTTTACCCCGCACTTTGAAAATATTGCCGTAATGCCGGCAAATACGGCAGATAAGATCGCTGCAACTATCCACATAAAGAGTAAGGGCGGCGCGCAGCGCCGCCCGTCAATATTTATGCGCCATAGACGGCGCGATATTCCTTCATCCTTTCAAGGTATTCCCTGCCGGGAATTACCCCCTGTTCGATGGCTTCGATAATGTCCTGCATGGTGACGATGGGATATACCTTTACGCCGAATTCCTTATAGGCTGACTGAACGGCGGAGAGGTCTGAATCGAGCGCCTTTTCCTGCCTGTCCACGCTTATCACCATGCCCGCAACTTCGACCTTTGCCGCCGCGGCGAGCTTGGGGAGCATTTCGCGCAGCGCCTTGCCGGAGGTCATTACATCCTCGATTATGATGACCTTTTCGCCGTCGGTGAGCTGCTTGCCCACAAACAGTCCGCCCTCGCCGTGGTCCTTTGCCTCCTTGCGGTCGAAGCAGTAATTGAGATCTTTGCCGTGGTTGTTCCAAAGCGCCACCGCCGTGGTAACAGCAAGCGGTATGCCCTTATATGCGGGACCGACGAGCGTTTCCCCCTCGATGTTGTTGCCCGCTATGCACTCGGCATAGTATTCGCCGAGGCGGGCGAGCTGCGCACCCGTTTTATAGTTGCCCGTATTTATGAAGTAGGGCGCCTTTCTGCCGCTCTTTAAGGTGAACTCGCCGAAAGTGAGCACGCCGTTTTCCACCATGAATTTAATGAAGCGCTGTTTGTAGTTAAGTTCCATGATTTCCTCCTCAGTTTAATTGCAGAGTATCGACTATTTCGTTTACGTCGGATATGCCGTGAGCCTCCAGCCACTCCTCCATTTCGCGGACGATGCGGGGAATGGCGTAACTGTCGGTGAAATTGGCGGTACCCACTTGAACGGCGCGCGCGCCCGCCATCATGAACGCTATGGCGTCGCGGCCGCAGGTTATGCCGCCCATGCCTATGACGGGTATGCTTACGGCATGCGCCGCCTCGAAGACCATTCTGAGCGCGATCGGCATTATGCCCGCGCCAGAGACGCCGCCCGTGTTGTTGGCGAGCACCGGCCTGCGCCTTTCGATATCTATCACCATGCCCGTGAGAGTGTTTATCAGCGATATGCAGTCCGCGCCGCCGCGCTGCGCCGCCTGCGCGTTTGCCGCAATGCTCTCCACATTGGGGGAGAGCTTGACTATGAGCGGCGTCTTTCTGAGCGCGCCCCTGCACAGCCGCGTGACCTCTTCGACGTTCTCCGGCTTTATGCCGAGAGCCATGCCGCCCGCGCGCACGTTGGGGCAGGAGATGTTCAGCTCTATCATGTCCACAAGCCCGTCGAGGCGGGTGCACATGCCCTCGTAATCTTCGAGCGTCCTGCCCGCGACGTTGGCAATTACGCGCGTCTTGCCGCTCAGCCATCCGAGGTCGTTCTTTATGAACTCCTCCACGCCCGGGTTCTGAAGCCCCACCGCGTTGAGGATAACGCTCCTGCCCTCGGCTATCCTCGGCACGGGATTGCCTTCGCGCCGTTCGGGGGTGAGCCCCTTGGTGCTTACCCCGCCCGCGGCGGAGATATCGTAGAGCTCGTCGTACTCCCTGCCGAAGCCGAAAGTACCGCTTGCCGCTATCACGGGGTTATTGAATTTTACTCCGCATATTTCAACCGATAGTTTCATCTGAATCTTCCTTGACGTCTCCGCGCATGAGGGCGATCAGCCTGTCGTGGGCCGCCTCCACCCCCTTAACGCCGACGCATCTCAGTTTTATGCCGCTTTTGAGTATAATAGTGAGTATACCCGACCTGTACATCAGCAATTCCGAATTGCCCACGCCGAAGCGCCTGTAATTAACGCCGGCAATTTCTTCGATCGGGAAAGTTACCCCTTTGAAAGTTATCTGCCGCCCGCGGCGGACGAGGATGTCGTCCGACAGTCTGCCGTGGATAAAGAACACCCACACGGCATAGCCTGCGCTTATCGCAAGCAGCGCGAGCGCCAGAATAATGTAGAGCGCGGCAAACACGGCGGGGTAGTCTTCATCGCCCTGCATTTTAAGCACTTCGGCGACTATCAGGAACACCGCGCATAAGCTGCCGAGGACGAGCATAAAGATGCCCCAGCCCTTCATGCCTGCCTTGCGGGCGATCACTTCCGCATCTTCGTTCATCCGTTCTTTTCCGCCTGCTCCCGCTTTTTGTATCCGCCCGTGACCTCTGCGCAAAAGGCGGAGTAGCTGTCCTTGGGGTTGCTTACGCCGCGGCAGATCAGCTTGCTGCCGCTCTTGAGATAGACGTAAATGTCGCCGTAGGAATATTCGCCGCCGTTCTTCCTGTGCTCTTTGAGCTGACCTTCGGAGATCTGCGTGAGCGGAACCTTCTTGCCGTTGATTATGAAATTTTCGCCCTGTTTTACGATGAGCTCTTCGGGAGCGCCGAGCATGAGCGCGGCGGGTATGCCGTACCACAGCGCCATTCCGAGCGCCACGGCGCAGGCGAACACGCCCAGAGAGATATAGGAAGCGTCATCCGAGGTGGTCGTGAGCCATATAAGCACGGCAAGCGCGACTATGCCTATGCCCGCGAACACGAAATTCATTATCATGGCGCTCTTGTTGCGCACCGCGATGACCTTGCGCTCCATTACAGCTCCACCTCGTCAATGTCGAACACGGGCCCGTCCTTGCACACGCGCGCGTTATGGCCGTTGCTCTTTTTGCAGGCGCACACAAGGCAGGCGCCTATGCCGCAGCCCATCCGCTCTTCGAGCGAGACGAGGCACTTTGTTGTTATGCCGTTATCTTTTAGAGCGGCTTTTAGGGCACGGAGCATCACGGGAGGACCGCAGGAGATAATGAGGTCGGGCGCGATCTCTTTGCCGTCGCGCAAAAACGCCTGCACGGCGTTGCCCTTGAAGCCGATACTGCCGTCGTCGGTGGCGACGGTGAGCTTACCACCCCTTTCGAACACGTCCGTGAGGCAGGCGTACTGCCTGCCGCGGAAACCTATGTAAGAGTAAAACTGCACCTTGCCCGCATGCTCTTCAACGACGGCGGCAAGCGGAAAGATGCCCACGCCGCCGCCGATCACGGCTACCCTTTTTGCCCCGCCCAGGTCGAAGCCGTTGCCGAGCGGGAGCAGGACGGTGAGCCTGTCGCCCGCCTTGGCCTGCGCGATCATGTGCGTGCCCTCGCCCTTGAGCTGATAGCACAGCGTTATATCGTCGCCCCTCACCGAGCACACGCCGAGCGGACGTTTGAGAGGGAACGAACCGTCGCCGACGGAGAGGTTGGCAAACTGCCCTCCCCTTATTCTGCCGACCGGTTCGGGCAGCGCGAGCGTTATCGCCCATATGCCCTCTGCTATCTGCCTGTTCTCTTTTACCGTTGCAAGAAGTTCTTTCATCTTTTATCCGTATATTCTTTTTATCTGCCCATTTTGCCGAGCGCCTTCGCGAGGTCTTCCCTCATGTCGATGCAGGCCGCGCGCGCGGCTTCGTAATAAGACATACCGCTGTAGCGGGGCTTTTTGTATGCGCAGATTATGCCGCGGGAATTGTTGACTATGCCGCCGAGGCCGCGTTCGTCGAAGCAACCCTTTATGGACTCCGCAGAACCGCCCTGCGCGCCGTAACCGGGGATGAGAAAGAACACGCCGGGAAGACGTTTGCGCAGCTGTGCGCCCTGTTCGGGATAGGTGGCGCCCACCACGGCGCCAATGTCGGAGTAGCCGTATTTGCCGATAAGATCCTTGCCCCACTCCGCCACGAGGTCACCCATGTGCTCGTACACCTTTTTGCCGTTCGCAAGCTCGAGGTCCTGGATCTCGCCGCTCGAAGGGTTGGAGGTCTTTACCAGCACGAACGCGCCCTTGCCGCTCGCCCTGCACTCGTCCGCAAACGGCTTTATGCCGTCGGTGCCGAGGTAGCCGTTTACCGTGAGCATGTCTGCCGGAAAGGCGTGAAGGGTGTTTTCGTTTATTTTAGTGCCGCCGAGGTAGGCTGTGGCGTAGCAGCCCGCGGTGGAGCCTATGTCGTTGCGCTTGCAGTCGGCGATTACTATCATGCCCCTGCCCATAGCGTAATTTATGGTGTAGTTGAACGCCTTGAGCCCCTCGTAGCCGTACATTTCGTAATAGGCTACCTGCACTTTGATGGCAGGCACTATGTCGCTTATCTTATCTACGATGTTCATGTTGAACTCGGTGATGGCCTCGGCCGCGCCCTCGAACGTGGCGATGTCCTCGCGCATGTCGTCGGGCAGATAATCGAAACTCGTGTCCAGCCCCACGCAGGTGGGATTCTGCATAGCTATTATCCTTTTGATCAGTCTGTCTATCATAATATTCCTCACACTGAATTTATTCTCTCTTTACAACTTATTACCGCCCGGCTGCGTACTTTATTTGGCCGTCGACTATCGTATAGGCTATCCTGCCGTAAACTTCCGTACCCGTGAACGGCGTGTTCTTGCCCTTGGAGATGAATTTTTCGCCGTCGATCACATACTTGGCCGCAAGGTCGGCTATCGTTATGTCGGCAACGGCGCCCTCCTTTATTTCGCCGCCCTCTATGCCCAGTATGCGGGCGGGCGCGGCGCTCATTCTTTCGGCGAGCTGCGGAAGGTCCATTTCGCCCTCCTTGACCAGCTTGGTATAGGAGAGGGAAAAGCTCGTCTCTATCCCGCTGATGCCGAACGCCGCAAGCGGGTATTCCACCTGCTTGTCCTTTTTGCTGTGCGGGGCGTGGTCGGTGACTATGCAGTCGAGCGTGCCGTCCGAAAGAGCGGCTGCGACAGCCTGCCTGTCGCGTTCCTCCCTTATGGGGGGATTTACCTTGGTGTCGGTATCGAAGCCGCGCACAACGTCGTCGGTCAGCCAGAAGTAGTGCGGGCAGCTCTCCGCCGTGACCTTTACGCCGCGCGCCTTGGCGCTGCGGATGAGCTCTATACCGCTGTAAGTTGAGACGTGACAGATGTGCACGGGGATTCCAAGGCTCTCGGAGAGAGCTATCTCGCGGGCGATCATAATGTCCTCGGCCGCGCGTATGCTGCCCTTGAGCCCTGTTATGGTGGAGCTGAGCCCCTCGTTCACCACGCCGCCGTCGACGAGGTTCTCGTCCTCGCAGTGGGCGAGACATTTAAGCCCGAACCCGTCGGCGTATTCCATGGCGAGGCGCATTATCTTTGAGTCCATCACCGACCTGCCGTCGTCGCTTATCGCCACGGCGCCCGCGGCCGCCATCTTGCCTATCTCGGCGAGCTCTTCGCCCTTTTCGCCCTTGGTGATGCTGCCTATCGGGCGCACCTTGCAAAGGTTGACCTCTTTCGCGCGGCTTAAAATGTAAGTCACCACCACCGCATTGTCGCAGACGGGGTTGGTGTTGGGCATGCAGCACACCTGGGTGAAGCCGCCCGCTACCGCGGCGCGGCTGCCGCTTTCGATGTCCTCCTTGCCCTCGAACCCCGGTTCGCGGAGATGAACGTGCATGTCTATCAGTCCGGGGAATACATGCAGCCCCTCGGCATCTATCGCTTTTTCGGCGTCGAGACCTTCGCCGACGGCGGCTATTCTGCCGTCCTCGACAAGTATGTCGCAATTTCTTACCACGTCTTTGAATACGACCGAGCCGTTCTTTATAACATATCTCATAAATTCTTCTCCCTGTATTCCCTGAGCAGCGAGAGCACCGCCATGCGCGTGACAAGACCGTTTGTCACCTGCTCCTCTATCACGCTGCGATCGCCGTCTATCAGCGAAGGCGTAAGCTCTATGCCCCTGTTGACGGGGCCGGGATGCATGATTATCGCGTCCTTGTCGGCAAGCGAGAGAATGTCGTCCTTTACGCCGTAGAACCTGCTGTATTCCGAAAGAGAGGGAAACAGCCCTCCCTTCTGCCTTTCGAGCTGAATCCTCAGCCCCATCACGCAGTGCGCGCCCTCTACAGCCTCCTCCATAGAATTGCAGACGTGCGCGCCCAGCTCATCTATTCCCATGGGCATGAGCGTGCGCGGAGCGTACATATACACTTCCGCGCCCAGTTTTTTAAGGCCGAAGAGGTTGGACTTTGCGACGCGGCTGTGCTTTATGTCGCCGAGAATGGCAACTTTGAGACCCTCGATCTTTCCAAATTTTTCGCGCATGGTGAACATGTCCAAAAGCGCCTGAGTGGGATGCTCGTTCATGCCGTCGCCCGCATTTATCACCGACGCGGACACATTTCGGGCAAGCAGAGCGGGCGCCCCCGCGAGCGGATGGCGTATGGCGATGAAATCTATCTTCATAGCGTCGAGTGTCCTGCCCGTATCGATGAGCGTTTCGCCCTTCTGCACCGAGCTTGACGCCGCGGCGATGTTGACTTCGTGCGCGCCCAGATATTTGCCCGCCAACTCGAACGACGTGCGAGTGCGCGTACTGTTTTCATAGAACAAAGTAACGAGCGCCGTGCCCGCCAGCGTTTTTTCGCTCTTTCTCCCCTTTGCAAGCAGCGCCTTCATCTCCGCCGCACGGTCGAGGATCTCAACGATTTCTTCAGCCGAGGCGTCGTAAAGCCCCGTCAGGTCCTTAGATCTTAGCATAACTTCCTCTCGTAATTCCTTTTATAACGGCCCGCACACAAAAAAAGCGTCTGAAACACGCCCGAAAACAGAAACTCCGGGCGAACGTCCATCCGCCTTGATCGCAATGCATATTACGTTTTGCCCCGCGGGCGAATGCCCGCCGCGCCTGCAAACAACGCCGCCATATCCATCTCTTGAAAGCGCCGCGCCGGACAGCGCGTGCTGCGACGCGCGGCGACACATTTAGTCGACTGAAATTATAACATAACGCGCCGCCAAAGTAAAGCAAATTATAAAATTTGGCGACTTAATTTTATCAAAGTATTTTCTGCAGCTTAAAGCCGACTTTATCGCACGAAGTGAGCACGTACTCCACACCGTTGCGCTTGCTGCGGAAGGGGAAATAGGCATCGCCGTGCAAGTGGCCGAACACCGCGAAGTCCACGCCGTTGCCTTCGAAAAGTTCCGTGAACAGCGTGTCGGAGTTCTTTAAGCTGTAAGGCGGATAGTGGATCATGGCTATCAGCCTGTCGCCCTCCCGCCTCAGCTTTTCCGCACTCTGAAAACACAGCTTGAAACGCTCGGCTTCGCGCAGATACAGCCTTTCGTCGCGCTCGGTAAAGTCGGGGCTTCCGGGGCACGTCCATCCTCGCGAACCGCAGATGACCACGCCTTCGAACCTTATGCCGTCGTTCTGAAGAAAATAAAACGTCCCGTCGGGCGCGCGGTCGCGGAGCTTGGTGATGCCGTTCCACCAGTAGTCGTGGTTGCCCCTTATAAAGACCTTCCTGCCCCTGAGCGGTTTAAGCCTTTCAAGGTCGTACAGTCCCTCTTCGAGGGAGATCCCCCAGCTGATGTCGCCGCAGACGAGCACCACGTCGTCGTCCTTCACCTTTTCGTTCCAGTCGGCGCATATCTTTTCGAAATGACCCTCCCATCCGCTGCCGAAGATATCCATCGGCTTGGGATTCATACCCGAAAGGTGAAGGTCGCTTATGGCATATACGTTCATATAAAAATAATACCACAAATTAAGCGCAAATCAAAGTACTTTCGCAAAAAAAAGACACAATTTTTTTGCAGAATATAAATTTGTATGCTATATTATATCACACATAGTACTATTAAACCCATGAAATATTGGCGCTTTAAGGCCTTTTTTTGATATATACGGCAAATTTTTGATTATTATTGTAATTTTTGGATTAAAGAGGAAAATTCGTGTTATTATATAAACAGCAATAATTTAAGAGGCATTACTATGGATGAAAAAATTACGCTCCTGCTTGTGGAGGACGACCCGCTCGCCTGTGGCAAAATGGCAGCGGCGCTAACTTCTGCCGCAAACAACTTTGCCATTGTGGGAGTGACAAACAGCTCTACGCGGGCAATGCAGTGCATACGGGAATTTTCTCCCGACGTCGTTGTTTTAGGCATAAGAGCCGGCGAGAGGAGTGACGGACTGAACTTCCTTAATGAACTGAAAGGCGCAGACCTACCCCTCCCTTACATACTTGTCATTGCAGACAGCAGGGACGAAAACGCGTACAGGCTTGCGCGCCAATCGGGCGCAGACTTTATAATGAACAGCGACGCGGAAGATTTTTCCGCACAGAGCGTTGCGGAATTCCTTAAAGTGGCACAAGCGGTAATCTGTGCACGGAGGTCTGCCGACGCGAAAGAGGAACACGCATCCGCGGAAGAGATAGAAGAAAAGCGGATACAGCGACGCATATCTTCCGAGCTGGACAAGCTGGGAATAAGCTCCAAGTGCATAGGATACAGGTATCTTATCGAGGCGATAGGCATAATAATGGATCAGCCCGTCCAGCATGTATGCAGAATGATAGGCATGCAGCACGGCAAAACGGAGAACAGCGTGGAGCGCGCGATGCAGAACGCCATCAACCGCGCATGGACAAGCACAGACAGCGAAGAGCTTGCCGCAAACTATACCGCCAGGATCAAGTCGTCGAAGGGCATACCCACCATAACGGAATTCATATACCACTACGCACACAAGCTCAACAACGAATTTTAACGGCTTAAAACAAAACCAAGCGGCGCGCGCCTGTCGGCGCGCGCCGCGTTTTATCCGGACACGGTTCAGCGGCGGCAGTTTTTGCCCTGCGGATAGAGCGGCAGTTCGAAAAACCCCGCGCAGACTTCCTGCGAATAGTCCTGGGCGGGCGGAATAGCGCAATAGCCATAGCTGGGCAAAAGCAGTTCCACGTCTATGGCCACTTTGAGTATAACCGTCACGCAGGCATTTACCGTGAAAGTAACAGTTTCTGCATTGAATGTGCCTTCGGCGCACACGGCGCTCGCCTGGGCGGTCACTTTATACGGCATTATGGAGGGCGCGGGGACATAGAGCAGTACGTCCTGCTTTACGCTTATCACCGAGCGGGCGCTGCCCTCCTGTCCGTTCGCATCGGTATAGAGCACTTCGACGGGAATATCCACAGTGGCCTGCACCCTTGCGCAGCCCGGCTTGTCGGCGAGCCTGTCGACAGTGAGGTCGGTGACCTCTCCCTTCGAAGAGAGCGATTTTGCGCTTATGAACGTGAGCGGATATGTAGGGCCAGCGGGAGACGGATCCGAAAGATTAAGCGTGTAATTCTCAAGCTGTATCTGCTTTATGCAGGCATCGAATATCTTCTGTGCCTGAATGCACACTTTTTCGCACAGTCCGTTGAGAGGGTTTCCGCTTATCGCACCCGGACACTTATCCGACTGAAAATTGGAAAAAAATGACATTTTGACCTCCGTCTGTATTGGTCGGCGCCCGCTATGCGGACGCCTTTTATATTTTATTATATGTACGCCGCGCCTTTAAGTTTCGTCCGCGGAAGGTATGCAGAGCACGCAGCTCGGATATACGGGCCTGTCGCCGTTGGCCCGTCTGAGCCGATCTTCGCCGATGCCGAACTTATGCGCTATGGCGGCGTAATCTTCGCCGACCCTGGCGCGATAAGGCGTGAAGTTGCCCTCGCCGAGCAGCACCACTGCCCCTTCGCGCGCCTCGCCTATTGCCGGCCTGCCGAACGTCTGTAAGATCTGATCTTCGGTCTGCCCGCGGCTTACCCTGTGAAAGCGGGCGTTTTCAAGTTGCAGTTTATACATTGATATATATTATGCCGCACAGCCGCAATAAGTGCACGCAAGCGCACATATTCGCGGCGGACAGATTGTAAGATATTGTTGATGAGTACGAATATTTACAAGACTACGGCGCAGGTGACGTTGTTTTCGACGATAGAAAAGACGCTCAGCTTTGCCTACCGCATAATACTTTCGCGCGGGATAGGCGCCGAAGGGCTGGGCATCTACCAGATAGCGCTTTCGGTGTTTTCGGTACTGCTGACCGCCGCCTCGAGCGGCGTCCCCGTAACCGTTTCGCGCCTTATAACAAAGCAGAATGCGCTGGGCAACACCGCGGGAAAGAACGCGGTGGTGACGGCGGGCATTGTCAGCACGATGCTGTTCACGGTCCCCGCATGCGCGCTGATATTTGCCTTTCGCGGGCTGTTCGGCGCTCTGTTTTCCGACGGAAGATGCCTGGACGTGTTCCTGATAATACTTCCGGGACTGATAATCACGTCGGTCTATGCCGTGATGCGCGGCACCTTTTGGGGAGACAGGCAGTTCATGCCCTATTCGCTGATAGAACTTGCCGAGGACGCGCTGATGGTGGTGACGGGCACCATTCTGGTTGCCGGCGCAGCGGACGCCGCGGACGGTGCGCGCAGGGCGGGCATAGCGGTGTTCGTATCCTATGTGTTCTCGTTCGCCGTTTCGCTCGGCTGGTATTTCCGCAAGGGCGGCAGGCTGGTGAACCCCAAGACGCAGCTGAAGCCGCTGCTCTCCTCCGCGCTGCCGATAACGGCCATGCGCACTTCCTCCTCGCTGCTCAACTCGCTCGTGGCGGTGCTGATGCCGTTCCTGCTGGTAAAGCTGTGCGGCCTTACCGACGCCGAGGCAGTCAGTCTGTACGGCGTGGCGGCGGGCATGGCCGTGCCGATACTGTTCATACCCTCTTCGCTGATAGGCAGCATAGCCGTGGTGCTGGCGCCCGAACTTTCGGAAAACTTTTACCGCAACAGGGCCGACCTTTTGAAAGCGGACGTGGAGAAATCGCTGAAGGCCTCGGTATTCATAGCCTTTGCGCTTATACCGCTGCTGTTTTCGGTGGGCGGAACGGTGGGTGAAGTACTTTTTTCCGACGAGCTCAGCGGAGAGATTGTACAGAACTGCTGCTTTATACTGCTGCCCATGTGCATCTCTATGATGACGACCACAGTACTCAATTCGATGAACAGGGAGCACTCCACGCTTATATATTATTTCTTCGGCGCGGGCGCGATGCTGGCGTGCCTTGCCGCCCTGACGCCCGTCGCGGGAGTGTATTCCTATGTATTCGGGCTGGCGGCAAGTTTTATAATTACCGCCGCGCTGAACATGCGGTTGCTGAAAAAACTGTGCCCGATGATAAAGACGGCGGGCTATTCCGTAAAGTGCGCCGCCGCGTGCGCACTGTGCTGCGCGTTCGGCAGGGTGCTGATGCCTATACTTGAAAGATTTCTGCCGCCGCTCGCCTGCCTGTTTGCGGGCGGGGCAGCCGTGGCGCTGTTCACCGCGGCTGCGATGCTGGCCTTCGGCACATACTCGCTTGCGCCGGCGATAAAGTTCCTGAAAGGCAGATCGAAGCGCAAAAAGAGAACGGCATGAGGTCACTTGCGCTTTTTCAGCATATCCTTCATGTCGTACAGCTGCTTTGCGGCGAGCGCGATGAGGAAGGCGCCGAACAGCCTGCGAAGGACATCGGGCGCGGTGTATGCGGCAAAAATGCCGCCGAGCGCGGAGAGCGCGACCGCCGGTATCACGACGGGCAGCAATCCGTGCGGCTGCAGCAGCCCGTTCCCCGCGTGCACCCTTAAACTTACCGCGGACATGGGCAGGAAGGCTATCAGGTTGGCCGCCTGTGCGGCGTGCTGCCCTACGCCCGCGAGCAGCGTGAGCGCGGGTATGAGCACAGTGCCGCCGCCCATGCCCATACCGCCGAGCAGGCCTGCGGCAAATGCATACAGCAGTATGAGTATGAAGCTCACGGCAGCACCATCCTTATGCCCGCCGCAAGCATGACCGCAACGAATATCAGTCTGACGACGGAGAGCGGCAGCCCTCCGAGCAGCTTTGCGCCCAGCACGCCGCCCGCCGTCATGCCTATAGCCGAGGGTATTATGACGGGCAGCGAAGCGTATCCCGATACCACGTATACTACCGCGCTGGCAAGGCAGACGGGTGCAATGACGAGGATGGCCGTCGCATGAGCAGACCTGCCGCCGAGCCCCATCATGCCAGAGAGCAGAGGCACGGCTATCATGCCGCCTCCGCCGCCGAAAATCCCGTTCGCTGCGCCGACGGCCGCGCCCGTTATTATGCCGCCGGCGATATTTTTCCATCCTTTCATATGCCGTACGCCCCTGCCGCGGAGCGCCCCCTGAAAAAAGTTTGCGCATTTTTAATAAATTTAACGGTTTTTTCATTCAAACTGTCGGAAAAATGCTTGCTTATAATCACCTTTTATATTAAAATATCATAGTACGGTTTTTAATGTTTCGGCCTTACTATAAATAAACGCAGGTGTTATATGTACAAGAAAAAGTTTTACTTGAAATCCGGAATGAGAAGGGCTGCCCTTGCCGTTTTGTCGGGCGTATTCGTGCTTTCGCTCGGCCTGGGCGCGGCGTGCTCCGACACTTCCGATACCGGTGACGACGGCAGCGACGAAACCACTTCCGTCGCCGACACACAGACTATCCTCAACGGCAACTTCGAGTTCTTCGACGACAGCAAGGACAAGACCCATATAATATACACGCCGGACAACTGGACGCTCGGCACCGACGGCAGGACAAACTATGTCATGAACGGCATAGTGGATACGAGCGAAAGCGGCTGGGGGAGGATCTCCGATCCGGAACTTGCGGGCAAGCTGACCGAAAACGACGAGCTCGACTCCGACGACGAGAATTACGAAGATCTGTACGTAGACTACAACGGCATGCGCGCACGCGACATACCTTATGCCAACCCTCACGCCGCGCTGAGAGACGAGGCTGCCGATGCCGACAAGACGCTCATCGCCAACCCGCTCACACACGACGTGATAACCGAGGGCGCTGACGGCACCGCCACCTATGTGGACGAGAACGGCGAGACCGTTACGCTGTACGCGGACGAGGACGGCAACTACTTCACCGACGAGGCAAAGACTAAGCCATACGAGAGCCACGTACTGATGGTCCACAACTATGTGAACAGCGACCTTGAGGTGGTAAGCGAGGAAGACGCCGAGTACGATTACGACAGCTACGGCACGGCACAGAACTACACTTCCTCTTCGACCGTAACGGTAGAGGCCAACACCGCGGCGGAAATTTCAGTATGGGTAAAGACTGCCGGCCTTATGTACGACCGCAACGGCGCGACCCCCGGCGCAGACACAGGCCTCGGCGCATACGTCTCCGTTACTCAGACCGTGGGCGGCAATACCGTTGATTCGTTCTTTATCGACTCTATAAACACCGACGGGATAACCGAAAACAACGGCTGGGTGCAGTTCACCGTGTTCGTGAACGGATGCGACTTTGCAGACAGCACCGTGACGGTGGAGCTCGGCCTCGGCAGGGCATCGGACGAGGGCGACTTTTCGGAAGTGGTCGAAGGTTATGCCTTCTTCGACGACCTAACCTGCACGAAATATGCCGACATAGAGGACAGCGAAAACTATAACGCCGTGAGCGGCGAGCTTGCAGACACCACCTGCAACCTTACCGACAAGGACGACGGCAAGGTGTTCAGTTTCAACGAGCACCCCGACGCCCGTTACTACATGATAGACCTTTCTACGGGCGTTGCAAAGGCCGACACCGATCTTGGCAGCGGCAACGTGACCGTCGGACTTACAGAGGACGACGACAGATACGTCACCTCCTCCTCCGTGCCCGGCTTCTTCAACGTTGCCAAAAAGACGCAGGACAACGTACACACCAACCACAACCTTGACATCAACACCTCTTCCGACGCGATAGGCGCGTTCACGCTTGCAGATCTCGCCTCGCAGCTCTCCGGAGCGGCGGAAATCGGCGGCATGAGCAAGTATGCCAACGTGATAACAGAGGCGCTCGGCAATGCCGGGAACCTCCCCGACGCCTCAGAGGACGCCACCGCGCTGATGATACTTTCGGCAGAGGGCGCCGCCTACACCGCGGAGATCAGCGGCAGCAGCTTTACCGTTGAAGCGAACAGCTACAAGATAGTATCCTTCTGGGTAAAGACGTCCGACATGGACGGCGCAACGGCGGCTACCATAGCACTCTACGACACGGCGGACAGAGACACGCTCTCCAGCCTTACCGTAGACACGACCGGCGAGACGTTCGACCTCGGCGACGAAAAGGATATCTACGACGGTTGGGTGCAGTGCTTCTTCTTCGTTGAAAATCCCCTTGACGAGCAGAAAGAATTCGCCATCGATTTCAGCTTCGGGGAGAGCACGATAATGAATACCGCCATAGCCGACTACACGCCCGGCTATGCCGCGATAGCAAATATCCAGACGACAGACATCGACGACGAGGACATATTCGACCTTGCCGCGACCGGCTCGTACGCACAGAGCTTCTCGTTCGAGGCCGTGGACAACCGCGCAGACAACAACTTCGACGATGTTTACGGCGCGCTCAGCAACAACATCGAGAGCAACATCTCCCGCCCCTCCTCCTATAACGGAGCAAACGGCGCGAGCGCGTCCATAGTATATAAGGACACCATCGACCCCGACGGCTACGACAAGCGCAACGCCAACGAGTATGCCGGCCTTATAAACAGGGACTACTTCGGCGACTATATAACCGCCGCCAAGGAGAACGGCGAGAGGTTTGCATGGCTTGAATCGCTGCTCGAGAGCATGGGCAGAGACCTTTCGCTGATAGAGGCGGCCGACGGATCCGAAATATGGAACGAGGTGTTCGGCGAGACGAGCATGCAGCCGCTGCTCATAGTGAACGCCGTGAGGGCGATAGGCGAAACGGCCGCAATGAACTACGGCTTTATCGCAAGCAGCTCCACTTCCGTTTCCTCCTCCTCTTATCAGGCAGTTACCGTAAGGGTGAAGGTGAGCGCGGGCGCGGCAGCCTATGTATATCTCACCGATCCCGACAGCCGCACCGAGATATCTGCATTCGATCTTCCCAAATACAGCTTCTGGTACGACAGCGAAGGCAACGTGCTCGACGGCGAACCCAAGGACGACGCCGATTACGACGAGCGCCTGCACATCGTCTACCGCCTGCGCAGCGACGGACTCTACGAGGACAAGGACGGCAACCTGTTTGCCAACATGTATAACTACGGCAGAGAGTATTACGACGAAAGGGCTTCCTATTACGCGGCAGGCGCAAGCGAACCCACGAACTTTGCCGACCTTGACGAAGACACGGTATACTATATAAGCGCCGAAGAGGCCGCAAAGACCGACACAGACGGCAACAACAACGGCGAACAGTCCCCCCACTACCTTGTGGCGCAGAACTCCGACGGCACCACTACCAAGGTGTTCCGGTATGAGAACGGCGAATACCGCTACATCATCACGACGACCGACGACGAAGGCAACGCCGAAGTTACCTATTCCGAGCAGCCCGTATCCAACTTCAAGATCGGCGGCGAGGACGGCGTTGCGCTCAGATACGACAACACCGACAGCGCAAGGCAGCTGATGGCAGTGGTTGACGGCAGGTACGACGCAGACGGCAACCTGTTCGGCGGCGCTGCATCGCCCGAGGCGGCAGTTATCGAAAACCTCGGATACGACGCAGACGGCAACAGAGTGGCAGACACCTGGCAGACCGTTACCTTCTTTGTTCACACCGGCGACGAGAGCGAGGAATTCATACTCGAACTCTGGAGCGGTGAGAGAAATTACAGCGGCGTGATCTCGGACGGCAGCGGTTCGTTTACCGCAGACCCCGAACACGGCAGCGTGCCCGGCAGCTTTGTGGTGTTCGATTACAGCGCGGTTACCGTCAGCGAGGAATCGTTCGGCAACATATCCGGCTCGTATGAGAGCGACATAATCGACGCCTACATCCGCCTGTTCGACGAACGCGGGCTGATCTCCGAAGAGAACATACTGGCGAGCGCGGATGAGAACATCGCATACTTCGAAGAACTGTTCGACGGCTTCGTTGCCGAAAACAAGCTGAGCGAGAGCGACCGCCCCGCCGGCTACGACGCGATGTACTACACCTACTCCCTCTACGACGACGCGGGCTATATCCCCTTCAACGAGGATACGGCGCAGGACGGTGAGACCGGGTACGATTACGACCCCGAGAGCTACGAGGAGACGCTCGTTTACCTCAGTTACAGAGATAACGCCACCAATACTACCAGCGTGTTCGTAGACTATTCGGCGACAAAGGTGACAGTGTCGAGCGGCGATAAGGATGACGACACCGGGGACGATGAAGAGACCCCCGCAACGAACGACACCAACGTAGGACTGCTTGCAGCCTCTATAATACTTGCGGTTGCACTGCTCTTCACCCTGCTCTCCCTGTTCATAAGGGATCTGCTCAAGAACAGACGCAGCGCCAACGCGCGCAAGCATACCGAGCGCAACATTTACTCCGGAAAGCGCAAGCACTATATCCGCAAACTCGGCCTCGTTGAAGACGGGGAGAGCGGCGAGGCTGACAGCGCAGAGGACGGCAACGAGATAACTTCCGAGCCCGAAGAAAACGAAACTCCTGCGGAAAGCGAAGCACAGCCCGACGAGAGTGCGGAAACCCCCGCAGAGAACGGCACTGAAAGCACCGAAGTCCCCGCAGAGGAGAACGGCAGCGAGGAGGCACCCGCAGAGAGCGGTGAGCCTGCCGACAACGAAGAGAACAAATAAATACTTTTCGTAAAGCCAAAGGGCGCCCGCGCAAATTATTGCGCGGGCGCCCTTGATCGTTTATATGATTTGCACAGCCTTTCAGCTATGTATTGCTTATCCATTTTGCATAAATGTAAACGCCTTCATAGGTATCGTATTCGGATCCCTCTTCTATATACAGTTCCTTGCCGGTTCTGTCCCTTTCAAAATCCCACCTGTTTATGCATTCGGGTTCCTTATACCAGCCGCCGAACAGATAGCCGGGCCTTTCGGGATTGGGCGGAATGAAAGTTATTACGTCCTCGTCGTAGCTGTCCACCCAGAAGTACCCGTCGTTTTCCGCGCCTTCGTAGTTATACATGAAGGAAACGTTTGCAATGACGGAATTTTCCTCGATATAGTGACCTGCTGCCACTTTTGTGCGGTAATAGTTATAGCCGTATATCGCACCCGCGCGCGAGATCGAGAACTCGCTTTCGATATCCGACGTATCCCACCAGACGGGCCGCGCTTTTTCAAACGCAAATGTCGGCCCCGGCTCCCTTTCTACTTCCAAAGGCATATGCGGGAAGAAAAACTTTTCGAGATTATCGCTGTGAAACCGCCCCATATTTTCCGACCCGACAAGGAAATGACGGATATAACCGAGTCCGTACACCTTGACTCCGCCGCCCATGCTGTCCGGGCAGACAAGCACCTTTTGCCGCGCACCGGAATCGGTAAGGCCGGTAATGTATGCCTTGCGGGTACCGTCGTCTTCGACCTTTACCGCAAAACTAAAATATCCGAGGTCGGACTCCGGCAAAACCTCGTCGCCGCAGCCCTTGCAGCCCGAAACGGCGATGGTTGCCGTCAGGCTTAAAACAGCCAGTGTAACGGCAAAAAATTTTTTCGGCCTCATTCCTCATCCCCCTTTTTCTGTTTCAATTATATATCATACATATCGTTTTGTCAATATGCACATAAACGCGCGGGCGGCACATGTGCCGCCCGCGCGTTACTCTTTATAAAATACGGTCAGTTATATACGAACCTCAGCCCCTTGGGAAGGTGGTTCTTTGCCACCCCGCCGCCCGCCTTTACCCAGCCGAGCGGGTGGCCGTTATACGCCGCCACTGCCCAGCCGCGGCGGTCACAGCCGAAGGTGAGCCCGCCGAGGTACGCCCTCGCTTCGTCCCTGCCGAGCTCCAAAAAAGGCGCCTCGCCGCGTTTGAGACACATGGCGAGCGAGTGCGAAGGTTCGAATCTGTCCTTCACGAATTCGCCGAGGCGCACGCCCGCGCGCAGCGTCTGCAATTTGGGCGCGGGGCAGTTTTCCGGCAGGGAATACAGCGTTTCGCCCGCCATGAACAGGTTGCCGAAAGTCACAAACAGATACCTTTCTTCGAACTCCCGCCACAACTTTTCGCATGACTTGGGAACGTTGCCCTTTGCAGGCGGAAAATCAAAGCTGTCGCCTTTTAACTTTTTCAGCAGCGCCGCAAAGTGACCCTCGCCGCGCACGCGGTGCGGCATGAGTTTGTGCATGGTTACGAGAGTATAGTCAGCATGGCGGGCAAGGAAGCGCTCTATCTGAAGCTCGTCCTCTTCGGGCGCGAACGTGCAGGTGGAATACACCAGCTCGCCGCCGGCCCTGAGCAGTGCGTCCGCACTTTCGAGGATCTCCGCCTGCCTGCGCGCGCACATCTCTACGTTTGCTTCGCTCCACTCCGCCGCGGCGCCCTCTTCCTTTCTGAACATGCCCTCGCCCGAGCAGGGTGCGTCCACGAGCACGCTGTCGAAGCACGCGGGATAGATTTCGGAAAGCCTGCCCGGCGGTGCGACGGTGACGCAGGCGTTCTTCACGCCCATGCGCTCGATATTCTGCGAAAGCGCCTTTGCGCGGGAAAAATTTATCTCGTTGCAAAACAAGATGCCGCTGCCGCGCATGCGAGCCGCAAGCTGCGTGCTCTTCCCGCCGGGCGCGGCGCACAGATCGAGCACCGCCTTGCCCGAAAGCTCGGAAAAGAGCGGCACGGCGCACATGGCGGAGGGTTCCTGAACGTAGTACAGCCCCGCGGCATGTTCGATATACAGCCCGGGCTTTTCCTCCGAAGTATAAAATCCCTCCCCGCACCACGGCACGGAGCCGTCGGTGGAAAAGGGAACGGCGGAGAGCAGGTCGCCCGCTTCCGTCTTTAACGTGTTCACCCTTACGCCGCGCACGGCGGGATTGCCGTAGACGGCGATAAACTGCCCGTATTCTTCGCCGAGCAAACGCTGCATACGCGCTTTGAACTGCTCGGGGA